>Ga0207641_10001011_pt1 | contig 28609 bp, 22 predicted proteins | sample KBSSwiS62_FD_184306 | JGI IMG/M metagenome (GOLD analysis project Ga0207641, IMG submission 184306) | Switchgrass rhizosphere microbial communities from Kellogg Biological Station, Michigan, USA - KBS Switchgrass S6-2 (SPAdes) (version 2) | ecosystem: Host-associated > Plants > Roots >... | reverse complement strand
GTGCCCCGGCCCTTATCGGCATCGCTCAGGTACCGGTTGCGCAACCCGTTCGGACCGAGAACCTGTCTTGCCAGTTCTAGGGAGAATGATTGCTCTGGCTTCGCGGAGACCGAAGCGACGCGCTCAGCCGCGGCGATCGCATTACGAACATCATAATTCAGGACGTCGATCGATGATTGGGCGACCTCGCTGCTGAGACCGACATCGCTGCTTTCGTAGCCAAGCTGGCCTCCAGTTCGGCCAGCAGTGCCAGCGCTAGCGCGAGTCTTTCCGCCGCGGGAAGCTGCTCGATCAGAGGAACTGGCCGACCCGCCGATGTCCAACCCAAGGCGTGTACCGATTGAGACTTGATCCGTCGCAGAGCGGGTAATCGACCGCTGCCATCCGGTCTGTGCCAGGATCGCCTGGACGTCGCGCTGGAGCGTGTCGGCGACCTGCGGCTTGAGCCGCCAGTTGCCTTGGCGATCCATCTCGAAACCGCCCTGCAGCCAGTTGGCCATTTGCTGCTGGCCTTTCTCGCCGCCGCCCAGGAAATGCTCGATCGTGTCGGGACCGGCCTGCTTGCCGGCCTCGAATCGCGTGCTGGTGTCGTTGCGCGCCGAGCGCTGGAAACCGGTGTTGCTGGAGACCAGCAGGTCGTTTTCGGCGAAGCTGAAGCGGGCGTGGCCGCCCTGGGCGATGGCGCCATATTGGCTGTCATTGATCAGGCCGGCTTGGCGCAGCTGTCTGGCGACTTCGGGGGTGACGTTCATCGCGAGATCGCCATTCTGCGCCATCGCCAGTTCGCGTTTGGACATGCTGATGCCGTTGGCGCGCAGCAGGCCCTGCATGCGCGAGAGCTTCTCGTTCTCGACGATCTTCGTGGTGCGCGCGTTTCTTGCCCGATCGGCGATGCCTTCGGCGCCGCCCGCGGCCATGTCGATCTGATTGCCGGCGGTGGATTCGAGTGTCCTGATGAAGCTGTCGAGCCTGGCTGCCTCGCGGGTGGAAACGCCGCCTGCGGCCGCGCCCTCGGCGAACCCGAAATTATCTGCCTGCCGGCGCTGCTCGCCGATGCGGGCGGCGGCGCGGGTGCCGCTCGTGCCGACCTCACGCTGCGCGTCGAGCTTGCCTGAACGTTCCGCGAAGTCATATTGGGCAGCCTCGCGGGTCCGGCCATAGACGCTGGTGCCTTCGCGCGCTGCCTCGGCCGTTGCGCCGTCGGCGGTGCCGAGCTGGGTGGCGGCGCCATAGGTCTCCAGCGCCTTCATGACCTGCGCCTCGTTGCGGCCGGTGGCGCGCGAGAGCTGGGTGATGGCGGAGCTGCGGGCTTCGCCGGAGAGCGCGTTGATGAAGGCGATGCGGCGGCTGGTCTCGGCGGGGGGAAGGCCGAGCATGGCTGAGGCGTCGCGCTGACCCTGGTTGGCGCCAGTGCGGTGGGCCTGTTCGGTTGCGACATTGCCGCGCTCGATGCCGGCGACGTCGTCGCCGGCGAAGTCCCGGCGGCCGGCCATCGCTCCGGCCTGGATCTGGGCGGCGGTCAGGTCGTTGGCGAGCATCTGCTGCTGGTCATAGCTGTTGGCGATCAGCTTGGCGAACATCGGATCGCTCTGCGCCTCGCCGATCACGCCCGAGGCCTTGAGCTCGGCATCTTTCGCCGAATAGCCGCCGCGCTCGAAATGCCGCGTCGCCCCCTGCATCATCATGCCATAGGCGCGGGTGTCGCCGAATGCGCGCCACTGGACGAGGTTCTGCGCGAACGAGGCGAACGCCTTCTCGCCGGTCTCGCCCTCGCCGAAATAGCTCGTCCCGAGCTTGCGCAGCGCGTCGCGCTCGGCGAACTGGTGGATCGCGCCGGTCGCGGCGCTCGCCTGGACCGCACGCGCCACGACCGGATCGGCGAGATCGCGGCCGCCCAGTGCCGGCGCCAGTGCGCCCAGCTGCCGTGCGCCCTCGATCCCGCCGAGCGCGAACGCGGTGCTGCCATTGGCGCCGGGTCGCGCGCCGAGGAAGGTGCCGGCCTCGCCGAACGCGCGATCGGCGCCGAACGTCGTGCGGTCGCCGAAGTCGCCGAACGTCGAGACGCTGGCGGCGCGCGCCTGCGTGCCGGTCGCCGATGCCTGCGCTTCGAGCGCGGCGGCCCGGCCCTCGCCGGTCGCGAGCGGCGCCGCCGCGCCGCTGGCCTGGCCGGCGATGCCCTGAGCGCCGCCGGTGAAGGCGGAGAAGACATTGCCCGAGAAGCGGAACACGGTGAACACGAAGGCACCGGCGAGCGCGGCGGCCGCGCTCCGGAACGTCCCGAACACGGCGAGCGCCTTCATCGAGGCCGACGGCGCCAGCGCCCAGGCATTGGCGGCGACTGCATTGGCGCGCATTTCCTCGAGCACGTCGGTTGCCCGGCCGAGCGTCAGCTGATGGATGCCGGCGTCGATCACGCCCCAGAGCGCCACGAACACGAACAGGCCGAGCGCGAAGCTCGCGACGCGCAAATTGATCGGGGTCAGGATGAACAGCAGGGCGATCGGGATCATGAACAGCATGATGCCGAACACGGTGGCGCGGATTGTCGGCATCCATTCGTTGGCGACCGACATGGTGGCGAGACCGCTCGACATTACTGCCCGGTTCGCCATCACCCGCGCGGCCGTCGCCGGCGAATCCTCGAACAGCACGTCGCTGACGGTTTTTCCCAGCAGGACGTCGGTCATGAACCCCTGATAGCTGAGCGGCGTCCCCATCATCATGCCGCCGAGCTCGGCGAGCTGGCTTCGGCAGCGACTGGCCTGCGGTCCCTGCGTCATGTCGAACCCGGTGCGGGTGCAGACCTGGCGGATATAGGGATCGAACAGGCCGGCCTGGGACAGCCGGTTCGACAGATAGTGCCACGACTCGCTGCAACTCATCGTCGAGCCACCCTTGCGGTCGGGCGTATAGATCGTCGAGAAGGTCGCCGGTCCCGCCAGCGCCGCGAATGCGGCGGGCAGGTCGGTTGCGGTCCGGTACAATTTGTCGTCGTCGACGCCATAGGCGGGTGAGACCCGCGCCACCGGATAACATTGCCGGACATAATCCTTGAGCGTGGCATCCAGAAAGGTGTCGACCATCGGCCCCTTGGGCGAGACCGCGTTGAAGAAGAGATCGAACGCATGTCCTCCCGCCCCGAATTCCAGTTTCGCGCGCGGGTCGAGCGTATTGTCGTCGATCGTCTCGACCACCGCGCGCTCGATCATGTTGGTGGCGCCGGCGACCAGCACGAGCAGATTGGGGACATTGCCGACCGGCTGATAAGCGTTGCGCACGCGGTCATAGACGTGGACGGTGCCGGTCGAGGCGACCAGCCCGACGAACAGGCCGACGCCGACCAGGATCTGGAACCCGAACGCGATCAGGCCCATGCCCGACCCGCGCACGCTCGCGAGCACGGCGCCGAGACCGATCCCGACCACCGCCACGATCAGCACCAGCGTCTCGTAGCGCGGATCGGCGAAGATCATCGAGACCAGCCGGAACGCGTCGACGGTCTCGCCGAACCCGTCATAGGTGTGGAAGCTGGTCTCCAGCGCACGTGCCGGTGCGGCAATGGACAGCGCGGGGAGGGCGGTCAGGGATTTGATCAAGCGACGCATCGGTCTCTCCTCCGGCTTCACGGTTTGGTGTTGGCGGCGGCGCCGGCGGCATCCCGGGCATCGCGGTCGCGCTGGCGTACCAGTCCGGCATAGGCCGCCGACAGATTGGCCTGGTCGAGCGCGGCCATGTAGGAGACCCGCATCTGCGCGCGCTGCCGCAGCACCTCGTCGCGCAGGTCGCGCAATTGTTCGATGCCCTTGGCCAGGATGCGCGTCTGGCAGATATTGGCGGCACCGGCATTGGCCGAACCGGCGGCGCTGGCGCCGCGCTCGGCATTGGTCAGCGTATAATCGATCGTGCGGGTGAGATCGTTGAGCATCTGGTAGGCGAGGGTGAGCGCCACCAGTTCGTCGGTGTCGCCGATCACCGAGTCGTCCACGCCCTGGCGGACGCCCCATTCGAGCATGCGGTAGACCGGCAAGGTGCGGACATTGGCGACGAACTGGCGTTCGTCGGCCGTCAGCGTCGCGCGTGTGCGGATCCTGGTCGCGATCGCCTGCATCCGCTCACGGGCGAGGATCAGGGCGCCGCGGCCATTGCCGTCCTGTTCACAGTCGGCGGCGGTCGGGGGCACGTTGAGCGAGCGGCGCTGGACGCGACCGGTCAGGAAGTCCTGGACGCTCTCGCTGTCCTGCCGCGCACAAGCCGGAATCGCGGTGAACAACGGCACCTTGTCGGCCGGGTCCCAGCGCATGTAGACGTCGCCGACCCGCGCGCGCATCACGCCCGCCCAGTCGCCGGTGCCGACGCGCCTGGCGGCATTGGCGAGCAGCGAACCGGTGCGGAAGATCTCGGTGACCTCGGCCGGGCAATTGCCGAGCGCGTCCTTCAGATCCTCGGTCGGATTGTTGTTGTTGGATTCGATCCGCTCGCGCGACTGCTGATAGCTTTTCGAGAAGCCCTGCTTGACCGAGCGATAGCCGGTCATCTCCTCGATGATGCCGGACATGTTGTCGTCGCCTTTGGCGATCTGGACCATGCGATTGGCGAGCCGGCAATCATTGACCTGGATCGAGTTCAGGAAGTTGGTCGCCGCCTCCATCTTCGAGATGATATTGCCCATCTTCTCGTCGAGCGTCTCGAGCAGATACTGGAACGCGACCGCCGGTGCTGCCTGCAATATGGTCTCGAGTTTCTGGACGAGATAGTCCGGGTCGAGGAAGCTCATGCCCCCTAAGAACATGTCGATGCCGCCGCAGCCGGCACGCACCTTGGACAGGGTGACCGACATCAGATAATCATTGTGGACGTCGACCCGGCCCGACATGCCGCCGGCAGTCACATAGCCGCGGGTCTGGTCCTCGAAGCTGCCGGGGTTGGTATAGGTCACCTGATCGAACCAGGTCTCCGCCCAGCCTTGCGCGCTGGCCGGCGTTGCAATTGATGCCGCGCACATCGCGACGAGCGCGAAGACGATCAGGCGGAGGCGGGGGAGGGCGCTGACCATGGCGGAATCCTTGTCCGATGTGATGATGAGAGCGACGCCGAACCCGCCATGATTCAGCGCCGCGTTTCGGGGGCTCGGGGGGCGCCCACGATGCCGGTGAACTTGGACATGGCGCGCACGCCGACCGCCGGCCTGACGCCGGTCAGCATCTTGGCCGCCAGATAGAGATTGCGCGCGAGATTGGGTTCATGGTCGGTGCCGATCGCGACCGGGATCATCCGGTTCGGGTCGGCGATGGGCCGCACCCAGGCGACGGGATGGCCGATCCAGGGCAGGCCGAGCCGCCCGGACCGCAGCATCGCATCCTGGCCCGAGATCGTGCGGACCGGCCAGCCATAGGTGGCGCGCAACGCGGCGAGCCGGTGCCAGAGGTCGCCGCAGGGCAGGCAGCCGGGCGCGGTCGTCATTTCGACGATGTAGAGTGAGGATTGCCCGCGCAGGGTTTGCGCAAAGTCCGATGGAAAGTCGCGTGTCACGGGCACACGACCGAGCCACGCGTGCATTTCACGCAGGCCGCCGACCGGATGAATCGCCGCGCGCGCCGCCTGTTCGCGGCTCGGCGCACGGCCCTCGGCGCGAAGTGGTATCGCCGCGATCGTCGCGTCCTGTGCTGCAAGCAGCAGAAACTGCAGGGCCGTTCGGCCTGTCCTGGTCAATGATGGCATCTGCGACTCTCCAGCCAGCAGAAAATTCTGTGAAAGGCGATGCGAAGCAGGTGGCGCACGGACAAGGGCGGCGCAATTGCTGCGGCACTGTTGTGCCGAATCGGCAGCGAAAGGCAGTTGGTTGGTCGTTGTTCGACCGCCTTGCAGCCGCGTTGATGTCGATGCGTCCCGATTTCGATTTCATTGAAGCGGGAATGAGAAACAGGCCGACTGATGCCGGCGCACGACGCCCGTGAAGCCTGGATGTCGTGTCTCGCATGGATTCGCGATCCACTTCGGAAGACTTGCCCATCTGTGTTTGGATCGCTTTGCAAAGTTCGTCTCGACATCGCCTCCGAGGGTTCGAATCCCTCCCGCTCCGCCAGATATGGGATGTCAGAGAACTTCCATGTACTATCGCGAACGCCAAGACCCACAGTAATCGGCTATTTTCTGGGAAACAGAGTGCGAGGTAGTTCGCCTTCGAACGCGTCAGACCGCCGCCAACTTTATGACTAGATTTATGGCTGAACTCTCGGCATTAACGGCCGAGGGAGTGCTAGATGCCGGCCAGGAACAAGCTCAACGTCAAGCAGGTCGAAGCGCTCAAGGAGCCCGGAGTCTATTCCGACGGGGCCGGTCTATATCTGCGAATCAGGCCGAAATCTGCCAAAGCGCCCGGCGGAGATACGACCGGTTCGAAGTCTTGGCTGTTCATCTACTCCGCCCAGGGGAAGCGACACGAGCTCGGCCTTGGTTCCTTCTTCGACGTTCCGCTCTCGAAGGCGCGTGAGAAAGCCGCAGAGATGCGCGCGCTCGTTCTTGATCGTCGTGACCCCCGAGAGGCGCGCCCTCAAGCTCCAGCCCCTGAACAGGCCGCTATCACCTTCGGCGGGTTCGCGACGGAATGGCTTGACGATGTCGAAGACGGCTTCAGCAATCCGAAGCACCGGCAGCAATAGCGCAACACGATCAAGACCTATGCCGCGACCCTCATGGACATGCCGATCGCCGACGTCGGGACGGAGCATGTGCTGGAAGTGCTGAAGCCGATCTGGTTGACGAAGTCTGAGACCGCAGGGCGCGTCAGGGGGCGGATCGAACGCATCATCGATGCTGCGAAGGTAAAGGGGCTCTACAACGCCGAAAACCCCGCACGCGGCCGAGGGCATCTGGATCTGATGTTGCCTCGGCGCGGCAAGGCGGAGGTTAAGCACCACGCGGCATTGCCCTTCCGTGAGATGGGCCCGTTCATGTCCGAACTTGCTGAACGCCAAGGCATCGCTGCCCAAGCGCTGCAGTTCACTATCCTGACAGCCGCCCGATCAGGCGAGACGCGCGGTATGACCTGGGGCGAGGTCGACTTCACAGAGAAAGTCTGGACCGTCCCCGGCGACAGGATGAAGGCGCGGGCCACGCATCAGGTGCCGCTCACTGAGGCGGCATTGGCTATTCTTGCCGCTGTAAAGCCCGAGAATGCCGCTCCCGATGGGCTGGTCTTCCCAGCGCCCCGAGGCGGCTCGCTGTCGGACATGACATTGTCGGCGGTCCTGAAACGCATGAAGAGGGCGGTGACCGTTCATGGATTTCGTTCGTCGTTCCGGGATTGGGCCGGCGACTCGACGCAGCACGAGCGCGAGATCGTCGAGATGGCTCTGGCGCACGACGTCGGGTCCGCGGTTGAGCGCGCATATCGAAGAGGTCGCGCCCTCGAGAAAAGGCGCGACCTCATGAACGACTGGGCAGCTTTTTGCTCAGGGGGGCAGCGTTGACCTCGGCCGAATCGTCAGAGTGAAGGGCGGAATGGCCGACCCGGCTTCACGCGTCGGGCCGGCTCTCGGTGCCGTGGATGCCATGCGCGGACGTTAGCCCGCGCATGCTCATCGCCCTAATTGTCATTCTCTCCGAGGTTGAGGAGGAAGCAGTAGACCCGTTCCTGCCGTGCGTTCGATCGGAAGGTCCGCTTGGTCCCTCTTCGGCCATCCCCATCCGCCACGAGAATATCCGCGATGTCGGGGTCTCTGAATAGCAGGTTCGGTCTCGGAAACGCCCGCTTGAGCGCCTTGCTGGTGAGCAGCAACTCGAGTTGACCAGAGCGGTGTTTCAAGAGGATCGCCGGCGCCTTCTTCAGCAAGCTATCGGGAATCTCTTGAAGCTCCGTCGCATCAGCTCGAATGACCCCCTTACGATGCGCCAGCCGGCGCAGCCGCTCGACGTTCGACGGGGCCGGAACGCCAAGTGCGCGATTCAGCCGGTAGACCTTCATCGCCGCAGGGAGGCATTTGAGCTGCTTCGGTAGAGCCTTGTAGCGCCTGGCAAGGCGGCCTACCGCATAGATCAGCCCGAAGACATCGGCGATGCTCGCTTCGGAGCCCACATTGCGATCTACGCCGACCGCATCGCGGAACCGGTCGACGTCCGCCTGAATCCGGGTTTTGAGCTTGGCCTCGTTCGCAGCCCGTTCCCGGACCAGGCGTCGCAGGAAGACGCGAATGGGCCCGCCATAATGGTCTTCGATCAAGCGCGTGACCTCCAGGATTGCGTCCGCCGAGCTCGCACTATCCTTGGGAAGGCGGTCGAATATCCCATATTTGCGACGAGCCGCTACCAGGATGGTCAGGAGCCGGTCGCCCGCCGCTAGGGAGGTTTGGGATGCCTGCTCACCGAATAGGGCTGATAGGGGTTCGTTACTCGACGTCAGATAGGTGAAGCGAGCGGATGGCGGCTGCTTCTCGCCGCGCCGCGCTTTTACCGTACCGTTCGACAGGCGCATAACGAGCTCGCGCATTTTCAACGCGCGGTTCTTTTGGCTCTCACCGGCATAATAGAGGCCCATCTCCTCGATGATGATCGGCAGGTCATTATGCTTGGGCACGCAATCCTCGAATGCGCATTCCAGGCATGATGGGCATTCATTCCACGCGATGGTGGGCGCTCGTTCCAGGCGATCGTGGGCAGTGATTCCACGCGATCACGGGCAGTTTGGAGGCTGACCGACGGCGACGATTGAGTCAGTCTTTCCTGTCGGCGTCAAGCGCGCGTTTTGCATTTCGGCGACGCATGCTTTCGCCGGTCATGGTGAGGCGGTGGGCGTTGTGGACGAGACGATCCATGATGGCGTCGGCGAGCGTGGGCGCACCGACCACCTCGTGCCATTGCTCGACCGGGATTTGGCTGGTGACGATGGTCGATCCCCGCCCGTGGCGCTCCTCGAGGATCTCGAGGAGATCGATGCGCTGGCTCTGGGTGAGGGTCGACAGGCCCCAGTCGTCGAGGATCAGCAGGTCGACCTTGCCGAGGCTCTTGATCATGCGCGCGAGCCGCCCGTCGCCGCGGGCGAGTGCGAGCGCCTCGAACATGCGGGGGACGCGCTGGTAGAACACGGACCGGCCGTCACGGCAGGCTTTGTGGCCGAGCGCGCAGGCGAGCCAGCTCTTGCCCACCCCGGTGGGGCCGACGATCGCCAGATTGTTGTGGCGATCGATCCAGTCGCCGGCGACGAGCCGGGCGATCAGCATGCGGTCGATGCCGCGAGGCGTCTGCAGGTCGATATCCTCGACACAGGCGTTCTGCCGCAGCGACGCGAACTTGAGCCGCGTCGCCAGCCGCCTCGTCTCACGCTCGGCGGCCTCACGGTCGGCCATGATGCCGACCCGCTCCTCGAACGATAATGCGCCCAGGTCCGGGGAACCGCGCTGCTCCTCGAACGCCTTGGCCATGCCGGGCAGACCGAGCGCGACGAGGCGCTCATGGGTGGGATGTACGAGCATTTTTATCTCCTGTTATCAGAGGGTCAGTGGAAGTAGGCGCGGCCGCGGAGGTTGCCGTGCTCCAGGGGCAAGTCTTCGGCTTCGGGTTCGAGGAAGGCGCGATCGAGACCGTTTTTGAGGATCGATCGGATCGAACCGACCGAGCGCGCCTTGATCATGGCGCCGCGCGCGCAGGCAGCCTCCAGCCGCGCCTGGCCGTAGGTCTTCTCCAGCCTGAGGATGCCCAGGCAGGTGCGGAAGCCCTGCTCGGGATGGGGGCGATCGGTCATCACCGCCTGCAGGAGCGCCTCGGCCGCCGGCCCGATGCGACCGGCCGCGGTCATCATCCGCGCCGGCGTCCATTCGGCATGGCGGCGGTGCGCGCTGGGCATATGCTCGGGGATCGTCGTGTGGCCGCGCCGGCCCGGCGACTTCGCGTGGCTGGCAACACGTTGCCCCTTATGGAGGATCTCGATCACATGGTCGGTGATGCGGACATCGACCAGTTCGCGGATCAGCCGATACGGCGCCGAGTACCAGCAGCCGCCCACCTCGACATGATAGTCAGGGGCGACCCGGCAGCGCTTCCACACCGCGAACGCATAGGCCTCGGCCGGCAGCGGCTTGAGCGCCGGCGCATCGATCGTCGCGAACAGTTCAGCCCGGCTGGCGCCGTAGCCGCGCATGATCCGGGCGTTCAGATCGCCGACCAGCTCGTCAATCGCCGCGTTGAGATCGACCAGCGAGAAGAAGCGCTGGTTGCGCAACTTCGCCAGCACCCAGCGCTCGGCCAGCAGCACCGACTGTTCAACCCCCGCCTTCGCGGGGGCAGGCTTTTCGCTTTGTCGCGCGGCTTGTACGGTCGGGCCGGGACGATCGCCGTGCCATAATGCCGCGCCATCTCCTGGTAGCTGCGGTTGATCCCCGGATCGTAGCGGTCCGGGTTGGTCACCGCCGCTTTCAGATTGTCGCACACGATGATCCGCGGCACGCCGCCGAGGAACGCGAACAGGCTCACATGCAGCCCGATCCAGTCCGCCAGCCCTTCGCTCGGCCGCGCCTGCGCATAAATGTAGCTCGACGCCCCCAGCGCCGCGACGAACAGCTTCATCGCCCGCACTTCGCCCGTCAGCGCGTCGATCACGTCGATCGTGTCGCCGGCAAAGTCCACGAACAGCTTCTCGCCGGCGGCATGGTGCTGGCGCATCGTCGGCGTCACGCAGCGCTTCCACGCGTCGTAATGCTGGCAGAACCACGCATAGCCGTAACCCTCGGGGTGCTCCGCGCGATACTCCTGCCACAGCAGCGACCGCGTCACCCCGGCCCGGCGCAGTTCGCGATCGACCTGCGCCCAGTCCGGCTCCACGCGCACCGCTTCCCCCGCCGACGGCGCCCCGGGAAACAGCCGCCGCTCCAGCTCGGTGTCGCTCATCTCCACCGGCAGCGGCCACGTCACACCCGCAACCGCCGCACGTTGCAGATAATCCCCCACGGCTCCCTTGCTCACGCCCAGCGACGCCGCGATCACGCGGCTGCTCAGGCCATCCTCGAACTTCAATCGCAGCAAATCGCGTATCCGGCGCATCGACAATCTCTCGGTTGGCATCGGTCATCCCGTCTGTTCAAAACAGGCGGCACCTAGCCAGGCTGAACTGTCGGTCGAGCCTCCTTCACACCCCTCGATCAGGGTGCCCACGATCCCGTGGAATCGCTGCCCACCATGCCGTGGAATCCGTGCCCATCATCGCGTGGAATCCGTGCCCGCGATCCCGTGGAATCCGTGCCCATCATCGCGTGGAATCCGTGCCCGCGATCCCGTGGAATCCGTGCCCATGATCACGTGGAATACGCAATCCTCGAGCGAGTTGACGGTGGAATTCGCGTCGATCCAGTAATTGCGTCCGTTCGCCGCGACCGCCGATCCGAGGATCGAAGCCACCAGCTGCTGGAGCGTCGATTTCCCTTTGCGCCTCGGCCCGGCGAGTTCGAACCCCGGATTGAACATGATCGCGCTCAAGATCAGAATTGGCGCGGCGAATGCGATCATGAGAGCGAAGGTGATGATGGATTGGCCAGCGGCGAGCCGTGCGACGCCGTCAAGCCATTCCTTGTTACCTTTCGTTCCGCACCGCTCGGTCTCCTTGTCGAAGAGCACGATGGCCGGCTCGGCACCCGGTGGAGAAAAGACCTCCCCCGATGGCAGCGCAAATTGAGGGCCGGCCCAGCCGGGGCGCTCGATCAGCGGAAGCGGCGGATAACTCCTCGACTGTCTTGCCTTGTCGATCGCCTTCTTCATATCGTCGGCGAACAGGTGGATGTTGGCCTCCCGCAGCCGACGTTTGGCGGGGCCGGCATCATCCGCCCAATCCTCGAGCTTCGTCCAGACTGGTGGCAAATTCCGCGGAGCGGATGGCGCCCCACCCCAGTGCGATTGCCGGTCGATTGGGGTAACGGTTCTTACGCCTTGGCGCGCTTCCGGAAACGGCGGGAATATCGAGATGCGTACAATTCGTCAGGGTGCCGGGCCACGTCTGCCCAGACGTCGCCGTTGATTCACGCCTACAATACCAATGAAACGGGCTGGCGAGTTCGTGCCCTCGCGCTCGAATGCTCGCAATCATAGGGGTCGAATTCCTGTCTTAATCGCTATAAGGCGCCCATTCGAGATGGAGCCCACGATGTCTGACCAAGAAACCCTACTGTCATTGACCACCGACATTGTGACCGCGCATGTCTCTACGAACCATGTGTCCACCAGCGATTTGCCGGGTCTCATCCGAAGTGTGCATGAGGCGTTGGCAGGACTGGGTACTCCTGTTGCCGAGCCGGAAGTGAAGCAGGAGCCTGCCGTCTCGATCCGATCGTCGGTGAAGCCCGACTTCATCGTCTGCCTCGAAGACGGCAAGAAGCTCAAGATGCTCAAGCGTCACCTGATGACCCATTACCAGATGACGCCCGCCGACTATCGCGCCAAGTGGAATCTCCCCACCGATTACCCGATGGTGGCGCCGAACTACGCGGCGCAGCGGAAAGAGTTGGCGCTGAAAATTGGGCTGGGTCGGAAACCGGCACCAGCACCTGTACTGGCAGCCAAACCGGCCCGGAAGCCTCGGGCCAAGAAGGACGCGTAATCCGCCCCACCAAGTGGGGACCTGGCCGGCTTTTCAGTCTGCTATCGTCCCGATAATCATGGAATCGGGCGCGAAGCCGGCATAACGGTCTTGCCAATTCAGCGGGCCTCTGGATAAGGAGCCGCATGTCCAATGACTTCGAGACCGCGATCACTATGGCCATTCATCATGCGCCCGATTGGCTTCGACAGGAGCTTGCTTCCAGGGACCTAACGGCACGGCTGCGCGCGGAGGAAATCTTGGCGGCGAAGGTCGCAGCGGCTCTCCAAGAGGTTGGTGGCTTCGGCGCCGGGTCAGGCGGCGGAGCGCCAGCTCAGCCCTAACCGGCTCGCACCCGACTCATGGCAAAACTATACAAACGCCACCAGTTTCCAGAGTCTAGGGCTAGCTCGCAGAGATGGCTAAAAAATTTATCCATTATGTTGAGCACATCGCGACCTGCTATCGGCACAGCACACAGGTAGTCATTCGCGGGATGCGCAAAATGTTGAAAGAGCACGGAAAGATTGCTTTTATGACCTCTCGTGATGCCTTATGTCGGCTGTTTCCGGACAACATATCCTCCGCAAGAGCATGAACGTGCCATCCATCAAACCTTCAAAGCTATCCGACGCAATAGCGGATCATTTCAGGCAACTGATACTAGAGGGGGCATTGCTACCGGGCGAACGGCTGCTGTCGGAACGTGATCTATCCGCTAAACTGGACGTATCGCGGCCATCGTTGCGCGACGCGCTGAACAAACTCCAGGCGGAGGGGCTGCTTTCAACGGGCAGTAACGGCGCCACGTTCGTCAGCGAAGGGGTGGGCCACAGTCTGCGCGATCCACTGGTGGATTTGCTGGAAACGCCGCAGGCCCGCATCGACGTGATGGAAATGCGATCGGTGATCGAAGCCGCTGCGGCCGCCCTTGCCGCTACGCGGGCATCAGATATCGACCGGGAGATCATCTGCCGGCGAATGGAAGAAATGACAGCGGCGCATGAACGGCAGGATGTCGATGAAATTGCCCGTACTGACGCCGAGTTTCACTTAGCCATCTACGCGGCCAGCCACAACATCATGATGCTTCACCTGATGCACAGCCTGGAAACCGTATTGAGGTCCAATGTCTATCTCAATCGTAAAAATCTATACGAACAACGTACGGAAAGGGATTCCCAACTGCAAGAGCACAGGGCCATTTTCGAGGGAATCATGGCACGCGATCCCGACCGTGCGCGGGAAGCGGCACATATTCACATGACCACGGCGCAGCGAACGCAGCAGGAGCTTCATGAAGCGGAGATGCGTCTGCAGGCCTCGATCCGGCGGTTGGAACGCGGCGCCCTCGTCGACAGCCGAAAGCGGCGCCCGCGCGAAAGGGCGTGAAATCGGAACCAGGGCAGATCTCCTTAGCCCGTCGATAAGGTGTCCGCCTCGGTGCGTCGCGGTCGTTTGATACGCTTGATGTGCGCCTCGACAGCTTTTCGAATGAGGGATGTTTAGTTGAAAACTTCGATTTCAAGGTCGTTGTCAAAACGGGATTCCGAGAAGACGGCTCCCAATATTCTATTGCCTGCCGAACGGTTGTTGCATCAACGAGCGTGCGATTAGACCAATATCGCTTCGAAGGCTCCAAGCGGCGGCAAATCGTACCAAGTACGCCCGCGTTCCGACCGCCCGCGCAGGACCGACCCGTTGACGAGCGCACGCGCGTCGCCCGCCGCACCCAATATCCCCAACCGTAGGCCGTGGAGCAGCGGCGGCACGTTGTACCTGCCGTTGCGTTGTCCGGAATAGTTGATGACGTGCAGCAACGTCTGCCCGTTGGCACGACTCAGCTGCATAAGCTCGACGGCGCCGTCGCCGGTCAACACATAGCTTTGCTGCGGCCCATAACGCGCGATCAGCGCCGCAATGATTTCCTGATGCACCGGCAGGCCGTCGCGATTATACTGCCAGTCGATATGCCAGGGAATATGAACGGCATGCCCTTTGCCGTGCTCACGCACCGCCACCCCTGCTAACTTCCGGGTCGGCGCCTTTGGAGGCGCGTAGCTGAACTCGGGCGGGCCATATCGCTGGTCGGGTGCGAACGGGATTAGGTCACGGACATCAGCGCGCAAGGTTCCCATATAATAGGATCCGTCGATGGGCACCCGGCCGTTTACTTTCAACGAGCCCTTGGCGGGGTCGAGCGACCAGCCTTCCGCATGCTGCGGCTCGTTATAGCTGCTGGTGGGAAGGCAGGCCAAGGGTATAGTGGCGAGCCGCTGTCTCTGGCTGTCGTAGCTGCCGGTCATTCCGGTGGCGATCAGCAGGCCACCATTGTCAACGAAGGAGTCAATTGCGCTGGCCTCCGCCTGCGTCAGGACCATGGTGTTCGGCAGGTATAGGATGTCACACTTCTCCCGCAGCTTCGTGGTCCCGTCTGCTACGCGCGCATCGTTAACGAATTGAAAGGGAAGCCGGGAGTCGACCATCATGGCATAGGATCCTCGAATCGCGCCGACCTGGTAGGCATGAAACGGCGAGTCGAAGGCGCCGAAGATGTCGGTCGCGCCAGTGAACAGCTTCGTCGCGCCGGAGTCATAGATGCCGATCCGTGCGCTGCCGATCATCCCATCATAGGCCGCACTATTCACCGCACGCCATCGATACAGGTTCGAGACGGGCGGCAGCCAGGTTCGGTCGTTCACATCGGCCAGCGTTCCCATCAGGTAAAGGTCAAGATGGCCGCCCGTCCCCATCACCTGAGCCAAACGCAACTGGTGATAGGCGGCGGTCTCCGTCACCTGACGCCAAGGAAAATCGACAAATGTCGTCGATGTCGCCGACCAGCGTTTGCCGGGGTTGGCGGCCATGCGCTGTCGCGACTGCTCTCCGCCCTGATATGGCCATTCGGGCGGCGGTCGATGGACGCCGCGCTGCAGTTCGCCTCGGTCGACGACTTCGCGTCCCATGATCGGTGCCCCCTGAAGCAAAGGGCGGGTCACGGTATCGACTTTTTGGAGAAGCGCGCTAAGAACGCGCCGCTGGAACTGCTGGTAGTCACTCCAAGCTGGATCCGTTGCGGCGTCAACCTCCGGCAAGTCGCGACTATACATTGCGCGAAAAGCACGCCGACAGTTATCACAAGTGCAGTTGCCTTGGTTGTCCTTGTTGTACCAGTTGGTCATCGGGAAGTAGAAGCCGTTAAAAAATACGCCGTCCGGTTTGTAGCGGGTCAGGGCCTCCTTCAAGATCTCGATCGAATATTCTTGTGCCCACCCTCCGTTGGGACACGCCTGGTACGTGCCGTTATACTCGCGTGGTTTTCCGTCACGTGTAAGCGAAAACCACTCCGGATGGGCGTCGAACACTGGCTTCATGCCCTTCGAAAGATCGAATCGGGCGAGATAGGCGAGCCCTTCGGAATGTGCGGCTTCGATCATGTCGCCGACGAAGTCGCCTTTAACATATGGATTTCTATATTGATATTTGAGCTCGGTGGGATAAAAAGCGACGATACCTCCTGTGTTCGAGACGATGACGTTACCACCGAAATCCTTGACAGCTCTCGCGATGTCCCTCGGATTCTGCAGCGCGTCGATCTCACGCAGATTGGTCTGCACAATCCTATAGTCGCTCTCGTACCAGCGGCGCGGATTGAAGTCCTGTCCAGCAGCGCGGGCCCCCGGACTGCCCTCGGCCAGCCCGACGGCTGTTATCGTGAGTCCACCTAGCACCATCCGCCGACTCACGTCGCCAAACGCAGTCGATTTGTCCATTGGTCTTCCTTTTTTCCTCACCTACGCCCGTTCGGGAAGTTGAGCCATGGATAACAGGGGTGACCAGATTTCACACCGCGCATGCTGAGTAGCGGCTGAGCGGATGAATCAGAATCAAGATCAAACCGATCTCTAATTCAGCACATATGAGCGGCCTAGCGCCTAGTGCCGCCTGTCCCGCATCGCGAAAAGATGGGTATCGCGGAATGTCTTGCCGGGGCGGAGAGATTTATGCGCCGTGTCATGAAAATGCATGTTTTGCTGGCTGCGTCCGCCTGCCTGATAGCGGGTTCTACAGCGCTTGTCCGTCCCGCGCCGATGCCGGTGATAACGACAGATACCGGATGGTTACACTTGCCGGAAGGCAAGTCATGGGTGAGGTAGCCGCCGTGGCGGTTGATGCGTCCGATCATGTCTGGGTTCTGCACCGTCCAGGCTCGATCGCCGGCGCCAATCGCACGCGCGCCGCGCCGCCCGGAGGTGCAGGGCCGCCGAGTCCAGCGCCTGAAGATGCAGGCAACGCCACACTAGGCTATTTCATGGTCGGCTAGCCGCTCCAGCGCGCGCACAAGCGCCGAATGGTCCCAGCCAGCGCCTCCCTGTGCAATACAGGCGGACATCAGCTGCGCAGTCGAGGCGGTATTGGGAAGCGCCATCCCGAGCGAACGTGCTGCCCCGAGCGCCAATCCAAGATCCTTCTGGTGAAGCGCAATCCGGAAACCTGGATCGAAGCTGCGCTCGATCATTCGCGCGCCATGCACCTCTAATACACGCGAAGACGCGAAGCCGCCCATCAGCGCCTCTCGCACCTTTGCTGGATCCGCGCCGGCCTTTGAAGCGAACAGCAGGGCTTCGCCCACAGCCTCTATGTTGAGTGCCACGATAATTTGGTTGGCAACCTTGGCGATCTGGCCGCTGCCAACTTCGCCCACGCGGGTGATGTTCTTGCCCATGCACTCGAACAATGGCCGGGCGCGCTCGACATCTTCCTCCGCGCCGCCGATCATGATGGTAAGGCTCGCCGCCCTTGCGCCCACCTCGCCACCGGAAACGGGCGCGTCGATATAGCGGCCGCCAGCCTCGGCAACTTTTCCGGCGAACCCCTGGGTAGCGATGGGATCAATCGAGCTCATATCGATGACGAGCGCTCCGGGTACCAATACAGAGAGGACGCCAGTCTCGCCCAGGAGCACGCGTTCGACATCCGGCGTGTCTGGCAACATCAATATCACCACCTGGGCGTCGCCCACCGCTTCCGCAACGGATCCAAACACCTGCGCGCCGCCCTGAACCAGTTCCTCGGGGGCAGGCGAGCGGTGTTCAACAAGGCGAAGCGAATGACCCGCGGCCTGAAGGTGTCCAGCCATGGGACGGCCCATGATGCCGGTGCCAATGAATGCGATTTCCATATTCTTGGACATTCCTTGATAATCCCTCAGTCAACTATGGCGATGGTCAGGTCCATCACATTGGTGCCGGTAGGGCCAGTGATAAGCAGATCGCCCAGCGCGGAAAAAAAACTATAAGAGTCATTGTTCGCAAGCAGCGCCGCCGCATCGAGACCCAGCCTTGCGCCGCGCGCGATGCTGCCACCATCCGCAAAGGCACCGGCAGCATCGGTAGGACCATCCGTTCCGTCCGTCCCGGCAGCGAGGAGGGTAACGCCCTCTACTCCCGCCAGATCAAGCGCGGCAACGAGAGCGAATTCCTGATTGCGGCCACCCTTTCCGGCGCCTTTGACCTTCAAAGTGGTTTCCCCTCCGGCGAGAAGAACGGTGGCGGGACCACCCGCCTGCCGAACTTTGGCCGCCGCTCGCACCGACGCTGCAAAGCGATGGGCCGCGGCATGGGTATCGCCTTCCATCCGTTGATTGATGATATGCACGGCATATCCCATCCATGCTGCTCGTGCAGCAGCGGCATGAATGGAATCGCCCCCGTTTCCTAGGATGAGGTGTTGCGCATCACCGTGGGAGGGAATCCGGTCCGGCAACACGTTCGACAGGCGCCTCAGGACTGCCGGGGGAAGCTTGTCAGCCACGCCGTAGTGCTCGACAATCGCCAGCGCCTCGGCCGGGGAAACATTGTTGTGCCAAGTGGGACCAGATCCGACCATGGCAGGATCATCGGTCGGCACGTCGGAGATCATCAGGGTCATGGACTGGGCCGGTCCTATCGCGTCAAGCAAGCGCCCACCCTTGACCAGTGAAAGCGGCTTCCGAACGGTATTGATCTCGGAAATCGCTGCGCCGGAGGCCAGCAGCAAGTCCGTCGTCCCCGCCTTGTCGGCAAGGCTGACGCCTTCAACCGGCGCTACGAGCAAGGCTGAAGCGCCGCCTGTCAGCACCACGAAAACACGGTCGGCGGGTGTCAGCCCAACGAGCATATCAAGCAAGGCGCGGGTGCCCGCCAGACCAGCTCCATCCGGCACAGGGTGTCCGCCCTCATGCTGAACGATGTGGGCGAGGGGTTCCACATGGCCATGCTTGACGATGATGCAGCCACCGTCGATCCGGTCGCCCAGTACAGCCTCCAATCCGGCCGCAAGCGATGCAGCGGCCTTGCCCGCTCCGATCACCAGGAGCCTGCCCTCCCGTGGTATGTCCCATTCGATGGTCCGCCCGCCCGCGCGATAGCGCCAGATGCCATTGGCAAAAGAAGAACGCGACCGCACCAGGTCGCAGCCCCGTGTTGCCGCCAGGGCGGATTCAAAAATATCCGCCGCCATTGCCCGGCCGGCTTCGTCCACATCCGATCGCAACTCCTCGCCGTCAGCTGGCCTGGCGGGCGAATCCGACTTGCCGTTTCTCGAAACCGAATGGATCATGCACTCCGATCTTCCGTGCGATTCAGGCGCAAAGCACCCGCATAGGATGATTTCAAGCCTAACTCAGGACCGGGTGATCGCCATCTCGGCCCTTGCCGGTTTTCACCATGCGGGATCGCAGCGCCGAGAAGGACGGAAATCCAGGCTCTAAGACGGAACGCCAGTCCGCATGCTCGGCTACGGCCATTCACGGCGCGAGGTAGAAGACGCGCTCACAGAACATCAAAAGCGCGACAGCACCATTTTGCGAGTGATCGACTTGGCGTTCTTCGCCAGCGTCGCTTTCCTATGTCGTCACCTGGCGGGTTGGGATTTTGTGGCCGTGCTAGTGGCGGTGTGGGCCGGGACTAGCGGTCTTCGCTACTTCATCGATCAGAGCAACCGCAATTTCTATCTGCACCGCCTCGATTGGGAAAACGCGGGACCGGATGAGCCGCGCAGCTAGCTAAATATATAGGTCCCGAAGCGAAGGCGGGGTGCTACTGTTACAGGAATAAGTCCCGCTGGCATTTTGGCCGGGAGGAGACCATGCCGCCGGGAGGAGACCATGCCAAGGAGAGGAAGATCTTGGACGAGGATATTGGCGAGGGCGACCGTTTGGGGCGGGTGCAGTCGCTGGTCCGGGCATTCGGACTACTCGACACGCTTGCCAAAAGCGGCGACGGCCTCACCCTGACAGAGATCGCCAGCGTCGTTAAACTGCCACGATCTACTGCGCATCGCCTGCTCACCACAATGGACGCCTTACGTTACGTAGAGTTCGATAACCGGACCAATCGGTGGATGATCGGCGTGCAGGCAATTACCCTGGGTTCGGCGTTCGTCCATATCCGGGACATTGGCCGGCTCGGCCGGCCGATCATGCGCTCGTTGATGATCGACTCGAACGAGGTTGTGAATATCGGCGTTTCGGATCAGACCAGCGTGCGCTATGTGGGCCAGGTTCGGCCACTCGGTGTACAGCGCGACGCGGCCGACAACGGAACCACCCTGCCGATGCACACAACCGCGTCAGGCAAGGTGCTGCTCGCCCACTGGGCGGACGATCAGCTTTCATCTTTTCTGCGCAAGCAAACGCTTGTCCGGCGCACGCGCTCCAGTATCGTGGAAGAGCGTGAGCTGGTTCGCCAGCTGGCCGAGATCAGGACCCGCGGCTATGCCGTTGACGATCAGGAAAATTCCATGGGCAGGCGCTGCGTTGCAGTACCCGTGTTCAACTGTCATCGGCAAGTGCGCGCATCGCTTTCAATCACGGGCGGCATAGCCCGCATGCCTGATAGCAGGTTGGCGGCGCTCGGGCATTCGCTCGCCGGGGCGGCAGCGCGCATGACAAGCACTATCGGTTCGGTGTTCGCAGCCTGAAATGGGGTGATGGGTTCATAGCAGAATCGCACAGCGATTTTGATTTCATCAAAATTGAAACGGGTCTAGGCGGCCGCACGGGAGTTGCGCTATACAGCCGCTACCAGCTCATCGGGTGGCACCCTCCGCTTCATTGGGACCGGCGGTTGGTATATCGTGGACAATAATACGGCGCGGCTGCCGCCGTTCGGAGCTCGGCATGAAGAACTGCGGATTGGATGACTTGGCGCAGGGGCATCCACCCGCCGAGGGCCCGCAGATCGAATTGTTGCGCGACCTTTTTGTCCTGGGCGTTGAAGCGGTGGCCGCGGATCGATGCATCCCTTCCCGCTTGCCTGACCCTCCTCCCGGACGGACATTGATCCTGGCCATCGGCAAGGCAGGGGCGGCAATGGCGAGGGCGGCCTATAAGCACGTCAAGGGGCAGGTCGATGGCATAGTGCTGACCCGTTATGGGCACAGTTTCCCTCCGCACGAAATGCCACCGGGTTTCGTGGTCTATGAAGCAGGACATCCACTCCCCGATGAGCATGGCCTGGCGGCGACCAGGCGCATTGTGGAGGCGGTGCAGGCCCTGGGGCGCGAAGACCAGTTGCTGGCGCTGATTTCTGGTGGAGCATCGGCCCTTCTCACCCAGCCCGCGCCCGGCGTGTCACTTGCCGACAAGCAGAATCTGACCCGCCAGTTGCTTCAGTGCGGCGCGTCTATTTCCCAAATCAATTGTGTGCGCACCCACTTATCGCGAGTGAAGGGCGGGCGCCTCGCATTAGAGGCCGCGCCGGCGCAGGTGGTAACGCTGGTCATGTCGGACATCCCGGGCGACATGGCCGCCTTGGTTGGATCCGGGCCTACTCTGCCGGACCGCACGCGGCTTTCGGATGCGCGCACCATTCTCGACCATTATGGCATTCGTCCGCCGAGTAACGTGTTGGACGCTCTCAACGATCCCGACAATGAAACCCCCAATGCCACCGCGGAAGTCTTCGAGCACGCCGAAGCGACCGTGATCGCGCGCTCGGCAAACGCCCTGCAAGCCGTGGGCCAGATGGTGCAGGCGGCCGGATACGCACCGGTTTATCTGGGCGACGTGGAAGGGGACAGCACGGAAATCGGCACGGTCCACGCCGCCCTTGCCCTTCATCATGTGAACAAGAGCGGGCGCTGGGCCCTGCTCTCGGGCGGAGAAACGACGGTCGTGGTGCGCAATCCCTCGGGCCGGGGCGGGCGCAACACCGAATACCTCCTCAGCTTGGCCTTGGGACTTGACGGAGAACCCGGTATCTATGCCCTGTCGTGCGATACTGACGGTATTGACGGCACGTGCGACAATGCGGGCGCGCTTGTCACGCCCACGACGCTTGCAAGGGCGAGCAAACTCGGCCTGTCGGCGAGGAATGCGCTGCGAACCAATATGACCTATGACTTCTTCAAGGCATTGAACGATCTGGTTATTACCGGTCCGACGCGCACCAACGTCAATGACGTCCGGATCATATTGATTGACCGTTAAGCTCGGCTCGGGGCCCGGCCCAGCGAGCTCGCGCACATTTATGCGCGTACTCTCCGCTTGGTGTTCCCCTCGCTTTTGACGATCACCGCTATGCTGGGGCTTGGCTATCTGACGCGCTTCTCCGGCGTCGATGCCACAATGGGGCTGGCTTTCGCGGCCACGGGTTATCTCTATCCCTTTTTCGGCACGATGTTGGGCTGGCTTGGCGTGGCGGTCACCGGATCTGATACTGCGTCAAATGTCCTTTTTGGCGGCCTGCAACGCATTACATCGCAGACGCTGGGTATTTCACCCGTGCTGATGGCGAGCGCCAACAGCGCTGGTGGCGTAATGGGGAAGATGATCGATGCGCAGAGCATCGTCGTGGCGTCGACCGCAACCCAATGGTTCGGACAGGAAGGCAAGATCCTGCGCCATGTCTTCGTTCACAGCATAGTGCTCGCGTCATTGGTTGGGGTGGTTGTGGCAGCAATGGCTTATCTGCCCCCTTTCACTGCTTTGGTGCCGGTGAACCATTAAACGGCCGGTTCAGGTCACGGCATATCGACTTGGTTGCCAATTCAGGCCCGGTTTCCACCATGCGGTATGACCTCCCCCCCAACTATGGTGTGAGGGGCCATGCCGTGAGAATGCTGAACAGTGCGGCATAGCCGACACCCACACAATTAATAATTTGGGGACGACGGGATGCAAAACTCAACGCTTATCAGACTGCTCGGCTCGATCAGCGCCATTGCTCTCTCGGTACCCGTGGCGGCGCAGACCGTCACAGACTCACAGGCGCCCGCTGCCACATCTCCGGAAGGCACATCCGACAGCGAAGCCTCCGTGGCCGAGATTGTCGTCACCGGTTCGCATATCAAAGCGCGGGGTTATACCGCCCCGACGCCAGTCACGGTACTCGACACCGATGAACTTGTGCGGAAGGCACCCAGCAACCTTCCCGATGCGCTGAACCAACTGCCGCAGTTCCAGGGGTCGATTAACCAGAACATGCAAGCTGACCTCGGATCGACAAAGGTGCGTTCGGGCAATTACCTGGACATTCGCGCTCTCGGCCCACAGCGCGTGCTAATACTGATGAACGGTCGCCGTGTTCCACCGACCAGTAGCAACGGTGCGACCGACACGAACCTGATACCCCAGATGCTGATCAAACGGGTAGACGTCGTGACTGGCGGCGCATCCGCCACCTATGGCTCGGATGCTGTCTCGGGCGTCGTCAATTTTGTGCTCGACGAAAAATTCAAGGGTTTGAAGCTTAACGTCCAAAGCGGCGTTTCCACCTATCATGACGACGGGTCATACAAAATCGCTGGTGCTTTTGGCAGCTCGTTCCTGGACGATCGATTGCACGTATTGTTGAGTGGCGAATATTACCATTCAGACGGCATTTCCGATCGCTCGTCACGACACACGTCCAGTGGCGAAAATTCATCCAGCGGAATGACGATTGCGGGCTTCGGAACGCCCGCCTCCCCTTTTTACTACGTCTCCGGTGCGCGTCTCAACTTTACGACGTTCAATGGCGTGATCACCAGTCCCGGCCAACTTGCTGGAAATCAATTCCGACAGGATGGAACACTGACCGCATTTAATCCAGGAACTCCTATTCCGGGCCGTGCCGGTTATGGGCTTGGCAGTGACGGCATCATTTGGCCCTCTAAGGGATATACGGGGGTCCCTTCCTTGACCACGCGTCAGGCGTTTGGCCGCGTTGCCTATGATCTAGCCGACAACGTGACCATGTTCGCCGACGCCAGCTATAACACGGGGAGTAATTCGGATAAGGGCCTGCCCTTCACGACGCCTGGATCCGGCAGTATCATTTTTGCTGAGAATGCTTTCCTGCAACCTTCGGTCGCGAGCCTGATGGCGCCGGGAAGCAGCATAAGGGTTGCTCGCCAGTTCCGAGAGTGGGCGCCTTTGTCCTCCACGCAAAAGAGTCGAAGCGTTACTTTAAATGCGGGATTTACGGGCGAATTTAACTCCACAATCAGCTGGCAAGTCCACTACACTCACGGGTTCAGCCGCTTCATTACCAACGCCGAGAGTCTCGACACCAGAAGATACTTTGCTGCCACGGATGCCGTCAGGGATCCTAGCGGTAGGATCGTGTGCAATGTCACGCTCACCAATCCAGGTCTAATGAACGACTGCGTGCCCCTCAACGTCATTGGAGAGAACTCGGCTGATCCGGCAGCCATCGCCTTTGTTAAGGGTGTTTCCCACTGGCAGGTCGACAATAAGATGGATCTTGTGGCAGCGAATATCTCGGCACAGCCTCTCTCGTTGTGGGCAGGGCCGATCTCGATCGCGCTGGGCGGCGAATACCGCCATCAGTCGCTCGTGCAAACAAGTAACTCCGATCCCGCTGTTCCGGTCGACTTCACCGGCCTGCGCGGCGTGACATCCACCAATTTCTTCACCGGCCTTAACGTGGGAACGGGGGCAGGCTCCTACAACGTCACGGAACTGTACGGCGAAGTTGCGGTTCCGCTGGCCAAAGATTCGGCGATCGGCGATCTCGATGTCAACGGCGCGGCCCGCTATACACATTACAGCACCAGCGGGGCGACCACGACATGGAAGGTGGGGGGCAGCTATACCCCAATTTCGGACATCCGCTTCCGCGCAACTTTGTCGCGGGACGTCAGGGCGCCTTCGCTATTTGAGCTTTTCGCCGGCAAGCAGCAAACCGGCAGTCCCCTTACGGACCGACACACCAACACTTCGTCGCTGACTAAGGTAATATCTTCGGGCAATTTAGATCTGAAGCCCGAAGTGGCTCGTACCCTGACGTTTGGGGCGGTCTTCATGCCCCGCTTTATACCGGGTCTACATCTCTCAATCGACTATTACCGGATCAATATTAAGGATGCGATCGCTCAACCCTTTACCTACATTCAGATAGCAGACCTGTGCGAGGCTAGCGGTGGCACAAGCGCGCTCTGCAACCAAATCACTCGACCTTTCGGCTTCGACGACCGCTCGCCAGCAAATTTCCCGACCGAAATCCGGCTGCAGAACTTGAATCTAGCCCGAACCACCACGAACGGCGTTGATGTTGAGGCGAGTTATCGAATGCCGATTGCGGGCGGATCACTTGGACTCAATCTGGTGGCGACCCGGCTGTTACACTATCGACAGCAGAATTCGCCCCTGTCCCCCGTGGTCGATTTCGCCGGCAACGCCGACTTCATACAGGGCTTCTTCCCCCTACCACTGCCGAAATTGCGTGGCAATCTGACCGTGGCGTACACAAGAGACCGGCTCAGTCTGAGTGTCCAGGAGCGCTATATCGGCGCCTTTCACAAGTCTGACCAATTTGTGTGGATTGACAACAAGGTACCGGCCACGTGGTACACCGACGTCAGCGTCAGCTATCGGTTCAGCGACGTGCCTGGTAGACCCGAGTTCTATCTAACCATCAACAATCTTTTAAATCAGAAAGGCCGGTTGTTTCTAATCAGCCCAGTGTCGGGGCTAAATGTTCCGACATCACGCAGCATTTACAACATTGTAGGACGATACTTCACCGTTGGCGCAAGGGCGAAGTTTTAATTGCTTGGTGCGGCGCAACAGACGTAATACCAAGCTGCGTTGATTATGACCCTTCTGCCGATGAGCGGTTTCCGAGGGATTTGATGCGGGCTGGTTGATCGACGAGTTTGTTCCATGCCTCGCACAGTGGTCGACGCTTCCGTCCTAGGATTGGAAGATACGGTTCGAGAGCCAGTTCTGGCTGACGTTACCCCCAACGTTCATCCAGCTGTGACCAGAGACCGGCTGTTGTGATCGGGCATCAGCGCATGTGAAGCAATGGCGGCGAATGCCGCCGGTGTGGCGTAGCTGAGCGAGGAGTGTGGCCTGGCGGTGTTGTAGTCCTCGACCCATGTTGCGAGGACGTCGCGCGCGTGGCCGAGGGTGCCCAAGTGATCGGTCCCTAGGCGCTCCACGGATAACCAGTGGCGACTGCAAATGCTGTTAGATCGTGTGCGCGCCCTGTGCGGTAGCTGGGAACCCCATTTCGTGCGAACGGGCTACGGAAGCGCTCAAAATCGTCCCGGAAGTCGGGTCATCGGTCGAGGAAGCGCCGCGGCGCTTCGCATGCCAGGTCTCCGCGATCCATCGATAGGAGATAGCTCAACATACCTTCCGGCGATGGCCAATCCCGGTCGGAAAGGCGTGCAGAGCCCGGGAACTGGTTCCAACTTGCTCCACTCAGATGTCCTGGCAGAGCTGGCGATCCAAGCCGAGCAGGGGGCCAGATCGCCGTCTGGACTTACATCCAACGGCCATCTGAAGCCGGCCAGGGGCCCGCTAGTGCATCTGCCCCGGCCGGGTAGTGTGCGGCGGCGCTCGCGGAAATCGCTGCCAGGCCGGCACCAGTGAGAAAATACACTCCATTACTTATGATCACGCCACTGTCCCATTCTGGCCGGGTTTTCAATCGGCTTGCCAGCGGCGGCAACCGTAGGGTCATCCCTAAAGGGCCGATGCATCAAAACAGCGCAATTGCACGAATAGGCATGCCGGTCGCATTCTCCACGGGAGGAGCGCCCACGATCAACAGGGCTCCTACGGCGGGGACGGCCTTCAAATTGGTTATTCCCTCGATCCCCCACCGCCCGCTACGGAGCCAATACTGGTGCACTGGGTAACTCGGCACATTAGGTCCCGCGTCGATTGTCCCTGAATCGACTGCGATCCCTTTCACGCGACGCTTTTCCGCAAGCATTCGCGCGGCTTCCACACTGAAGCCGGGCATTTGGAGACGCCGGCTGGTGGGAGGGCGCGCCGCTAATGTCAAAAGATCATACCCCGTATCCATCGCGACGCAGCAGCCATCGGGAAGCGGTCCATGCCGCATTTCCCAGCGCTCGATATCGGCCGGTTCGAGCTGAGCATCGGTCGATTGCGCAAACTTCACAGTGAGATCGACAATCGCAAGCGGGACCACGAGATCCTGGATCGGAATCTGCCCGAGACTGCTGAACGATTCTCCGAAGTGACTTGGAGCGTCAATGTGGGTTCCGACATGCTCGATCAGCGACAGGCGATGCATCTTCATGCCCACAGCCACGCCAGAGCCATCAACCGATTCAAAGGATATGCGGGGATGCGCGGGATCAAAATTGAACTGACGCGTCAACTTGTGCGTAAGGTCAACGACTCGCAGCGCATGGGCGCCAAACCGCACATGGCCCACGGCGGCATCGACGGGCGCCGCTGACGCTGGACGACTACGGCCCAGCAGGCCTGCGGCCGATGTCACGGAGACGGCCGCCGTCAGAAAATCGCGGCGACCGCAGCGATTTGGCTCATATTCATCCATCGGCATCCTGCCAGTATCTCGCGCCCTTCGATGTTGGATAAGAATTCTGCACTAGGTGTCAAATGGTATTTTTTGTTTTCCAGATATCCTAATGCGCTCCGCAGCTTATTAGGGTCACCGCCTAGATGCCGTAATGGGCCGGCGTCTCAAACGGTAGCCAGGTTAGGTGGCTGTCCCTCAGAATGATGGTGTTGGAAACGGGGTCCGAGCGATCGGCCCCAAGCATCATGAGAGGAACAGCCGTGGATCATTATGCCGGAATCGACGTCTCGCTGAAAGAGAGCAGCGTGTGTGTGGTGGACGCCAAGGGGAAGGTCGTCCGCGAGGTTAAGGTTGCCAGCGAACCAGAAGCGCTGGTTCGCTATTTCGGCGAGCTGGAGGTTCCGGTGAGCCACATCGGGCTTGAGGCGGGTCCGCTTTCGCAGTGGCTGCATGCCGGGCTTGTCGCCGCCAACTTCGAGGTCGTGTTGCTCGAGACGCGCCATGTGACGCGCCATGTGAAGGCCGCGCTGTCAGCGATGACGGTGAAGACCGACCGGAAGGACGCGCGCGGGATCGCCCAATTGCTGCGGATGGGGTGGTATCCGCGGGATCCTACGCGGCTACGGGCTGAAGGTTGGCGAGGTCAGCCGCGGCCGGTTCGAAGCGCGCATCCAGGAACTGACCGCCGGATATGTGATGCTGGAAACGGTGATCGGCGCCATGCTGACAGCGCGGGCAACGCTTTGGCGTGAGTTCACGAAGCTCCATCGCGAGATGCTGAAGATCGCGCGGGCGGACAGGATTTGCCACCGGCTGATGAGCACACCTGGGGTCGGCGCGCTCGTTGCACTGACCTTTCGCTCGGCGGTCGATGATCCAACCCGGTTTAGCAAATCCAGTACGGTCGGTGCCTATTTCGGGCTGACACCGAAGAAGTATCAGTCCGGCGAGACCGACCGCGATGGCGGCGTCAGCAAGGTCGGTGACGCGATGGTGCGAACCGCGCTGTTCGAGGCCGCGCACATCATGCTGACGCGGGCGACGCGCTTTTCCAGCCTGAAGCGCTGGGCGCTCGAAGTGGCCCAACGCCGCGGCATGAAGCGCGCCAAGGTCGCCCTCGCGCGCAAACTAGGTGTCGTGCTTCATGCCCGATGCGATGAGCGGGCCGCCGGCGGAAACAAAGGCATCGAGCGCGGCGGCCTCGGCATCCGACATGCACAGAACATGCGGCGCGACCACGACGTCGAAGTCGCTGAGCGCG
>Ga0207641_10001009_pt1 | contig 28707 bp, 20 predicted proteins | sample KBSSwiS62_FD_184306 | JGI IMG/M metagenome (GOLD analysis project Ga0207641, IMG submission 184306) | Switchgrass rhizosphere microbial communities from Kellogg Biological Station, Michigan, USA - KBS Switchgrass S6-2 (SPAdes) (version 2) | ecosystem: Host-associated > Plants > Roots >... | reverse complement strand
AAAGTTAAAAATCAAAAGTCAAAACGTGTTTGTTGTAGCTGCTTCTGTTATTTGTTGAATAGACTTGATGCAGTACAAGAGTGCGACGCAACAGAAACTTCATAGTAGTAATGAAGCCCGGTACATAATCACATTTCAAATCTTAAAGAGCTTTCCCAAAAGTCCCTTTAGGGATTTAGGTTTTAAAATATACTGCATCCTCCGCCCTGTGCTTTGGATGCAGTACTTGTTCATTAAAGAACCATAGCAAGGAAACCAACGATAACTGCAAACAGTGCGACTCCTTCTACCAAAGCGGCAGTAAGGATCATGTTGCTGCGGATATCATTAAGTGCTTCCGGCTGACGGGCAATAGCTTCAACAGCTCCTTTACCGATCTGGCCCACACCAATACCGGCACCCATAGCTGCAAGACCGGCACCAACGGCACCACCTGCATTTGCTACGGCATCTAACAGAAAGAAATCCATAATTGAACTTTTATTGGTTAAAAAATAAAACTCTTAGTGTGCTGCATGCGCTTCATCATGATGTGTTTCTTCAAATGCCTGGCCAACAAACACCGCTGTAAGCATAGCAAAAACATAAGCCTGGATAAATGCAACTAATATTTCAATAAAATATATAAATATGGTAAACGGAATTGAGAAAATTGATGTCCCCCAACCCGCATATCTATTTAAACCTGCAAAAATAAAGATGAGTGAAATGAGACATATAATGATAATATGTCCTGCCACCATATTAGCAAAAAGACGTATGATCAATGCCATTGGCTTAATAAACACACTGAGAAACTCCACAGGGACAAGAATAAGTTTTACTCCCAACGGCATTCCCGGTGGGTTGAATATATGTCCCCAATAATGCTTTTTAGAACTAACAAGAATAACAACAAATGAAATAAGACCAAGTATAAGGGTGAACGCAATATTACCTGTTACGTTTGCTGAGCCTGGGATCAATCCCAAAAGGTTATTAATAAGTATAAAAAAGAAAACTGTAAGAATATAGGGAAGATACTTCTCCCATTTATCACCAAGGTTTGGCTTAGCCACTTCATCACGAACAAAGGTGACAACAGGCTCAAGTAAGTTTTGCATTCCTGTTGGTGCAGATTTAACACCATGGCCCTTTTGATACCTTTTAGCGATCGTCATCATGATCCAAACAAGTAAAACAAGAGCCAGGATCATTTGCACCACATTACGCGTTAAAGAGATATCGTAAAATTTTACTGACTTATCTAATTTACCGTTTGCATCAACAGCGATGATCTTACCCGCAGATAACCCTTCCTTTTTTACATCGATATTTTCTTTTTTCAACTCCTCGATACTTTCTTCATTCAAAAGCTTGTAACCTTCGTGAATTTCATGCCCATGATGAAATTTAGAAGACATGAAAACATCTAATCCTCTTTGAGGGGAATAAAGAATAACCGGTAAAGGAATACCTACGACTGTTTTAGTGCCATCAGCGTGTGTGATCTCGAAGAAATGAAAATCATGACCGTCAAGAATATGACCGAAAATAACCTCCTGAGCATTGAAGCTTTTCTTCTTAGTACTATCATTTTCTGCCCCGCCCCCGTTGGCAAAAGAGGTCGTAGAAACTAGAAGTAAAAATAAGCTGAAAGCCGCTACAGCAAAGGATTTCATTAGTCTTGAAGTCATACCCATCCCGAAATTTGGCGCAAAGATAAGGGGGCAGGGGTAAAAAACCACGAAATTGAAGAGGCCTGAATAAAAAAATAAAGCGACGATTTACATACTATTATAGTGCGGTCCTTAAGCCTTCAGCTGCGACATTAAAGCCTTTGCTTTTCACTCCTTTATATCCTTTTGCCAGGTTATAATTATGCTACGCAACTGACTTATGTTTTTCAAATTGCAGCTGATACAATTTTTGATAATATCCTTCTCTTGAGATCAGCTCCTCGTGAGTGCCTATCTCTTTTACTTCACCTTTATCCAGCACAATTATTTTACTTGCCTTGCGAATTGTGGAAAGCCGGTGTGCAATAACAATAGAAGTTCTTCCAGCAATCAATTTGTCAATAGCATTCTGTATCATCATCTCACTTTCTGTGTCAACAGATGAGGTGGCTTCATCAAGAATGAGTAGTGAAGGATTATAAAGTAAGGCCCTGATAAAAGAAAGTAGCTGTCGCTGGCCTAAAGAAAGTGTAGCGCCACGTTCCATTACATTAAAATCATAATTACCAGGCAACATCATGATGAAATCATGCATACCGATAAGCTTTGCTGCTTCAATTACTTTTTCTCTTGGTATATCCGGGTTACGTAAAGTAATATTGTCAATGATGGAACCGGAGAAAAGAAAAACATCCTGCAAAACAACACCCACACTTTTTCGAAGCGTATCGATATGATACTTCTCTATGTTCACATCATCAATTTTAATTTCACCACTTTGAATATGATAAAGACGATTAAGTAAACTGATGATCGTTGTTTTGCCGCTGCCTGTATGACCAACGATCGCAATTGTTTCTCCGGGGTTAACAGTGAAAGAAACATTTTTTAAAACAGGGTTTTCAGGATCATAACCGAATACAACATTTTCAAACCCGATCTTCCCCTTTATATGCAAGGGCTTATATGCATCGACAGGTGAAGGCTGTAAATGATCATCACTATCCAGCACTTTAAAAACTCTTTCACTTGCCACCATTCCCATTTGCAATACATTGAATTTATCCGCTATCACTCTAAGTGGTCGAAAGATCAAATTCAAACAAAGAATAAACGACATTAATGTTCCTTGCTGGCTTAACTGGAGGTGCAGTGCTTCTTTCGATGTCCACCAAACTAATAAACCAATCGCAGTCGCTAAAACGATCTCAACGATCGGAAAGAAAATTGAATATGCCCAGATCGCATGAATATTCGCATTACGATGTTCTTTATTTATATTTTTAAACTTTTCAAACTCTCTTTCCTCGGCTGCAAAAGCCTGCACCACTGCCATACCAGTGATATGCTCCTGCACAAATGCATTCAAGTGGGCAACTGCATTTCTTACACGATGAAAAGATTTATTTACACTTTCCTTAAAATAATAAGTTGCAAATAATAGGATGGGGAAAGGAATTAGTGCGATCAACGTCAATCGCCAGTCGGCCCAGAACATATAGCTCAACACACAAATAATAGAAAGCAAATCGGCGAAGATTGGAATAAATCCATCGGCAAATACATCATTGATCCTTTCTATATCATCAACCGTTCTTGTCGTTAATGTTCCGATCGGTGTTTTATCAAAATGTGAAAGATTTAATGAAAGGATTTTTTTATACACTTTCACCCTAAGGTCTTTTACAACATTTTGCCCCAACCAGGCTGTGATATAAGAAAAATAAAACCGTAAACCGGTTTCAAGAAAAAGAAATCCAATTTGAATTATTGTGATTATCAGCACCCACTTCCATAACCCTCCGGATATAAACTTATCGACAGTAATTTGAATAAGTATTGGACGAACTGGAGTAAAAACTGCGAGTATGATGGCCAGCGCAATTGACCAATAAAATCTTCTTTTATACGGCGCTGCAAACCGCAATACTCTTTTCAAAAGATCAAAGTCAAAAAACCTCTTATTGATAACGTTGGCCATTTTCTAAACAACAAATGTAAAAAGAAGAAAAGGAATGCAATTACCGGTTATCAGGAACTTACATATTCATTAACGGTTGCCGGTAGCAGGTAATTGAGTACTGACGCTGTTAGCAAGGTCAGGTTCTGTTTCTCCCATTGCAATTTTATAAGCTTTGATAAAAATTGCACCCAGGTTTTTATATGGAGGTATATAGTCATCAAATTCGGGTACATTGGCTTCTTTCCTGAACTCCTTCCAGAAAGGTATCCAATCTATATTGTTACCATTCCTGACTTTTTCTGTTAAGAGTTTAAAAAAGGGGACATTAATGATCGTTCTCCCAATTTGTTTGGAAGCAATAATGTGTGCATCCGGAGCTTTTGCCAGCACATCATGGATAAGATGATAGCCACCACAAGAACCCAGGAATACGATCTTTGATGAGGTCGCCATTTGTGCAATAGTATATGGCGCAGTATAGCTATGACCCCTATGTATTGTAACAGTAGGATAAATATTATTTCTTACAAGGTAACTGCACAATTCTTTCTGCGCCTTTTCATCTTCACCATTTTCCTGTGGCAATGCCCTGTTAGCATAAATGGAGACAGGCTTGCCTTTTAAAGAATGAAAACTCACCCACTTATCATTACTTATCATTTTCCAATTGCCATTTTTATACATATTCACAAATTCATTGAAAATACCCATGTCTGATTTTTCTCCATAAAAAAATATCTGCATAATGACACGGCTGCTATCATTTGTAAGAGATGAATAGGGAACACTGTATACAGGAGGCACACCTAATTCTTTAGTTAAGTCAATATTTTTTGTGGAATCTGCCGAAAGAAAAAGTTCTTTTAAGAGGTTATACATTACTATTCCTCTTTTATTGTTGCGGGAAACATTACGATCATAATTCCAAATTACATTGCGTAACATTTCATCTGCGAGCGGCTTATTCGTTTCAACAATACTTGCATACGAATCAGCAACATCCACTCCATCCTCAAGACCTGATGATTTTTCCAAATTACCAACGAAAGCTCTCATCAGGTCGCTGGCATTTTCCTGGTCAGGGAAAGAAGAAAGAAAAGTACTAAGTGTATTATACCCAGCAGCCATTTTTAAAAACTTTCGGTAACGATCAAACATTACAAGCTTTAATACGGAATCTCCACGATTACCAACCCGGCTCATCATTAAAGGAAAGACCCCTTTAACAAAACTGGAAGTATAAATAATGCCATCACTAAGAACAGCGAGGTAATATAGCTCCTGCGCATTCAATGATTGAATAATTCTGAAACGTGTGACAGCTTCCTCTTCATGCAACGCATTTATTGTATTGACAAAAACCTGCTGTGCTTTTTTTTCCATCATCTCATTAAGTGATTCCAGCTCGAATGCAGTGTCCTTGTTCAATAGTCTTTCTGTATAATCAAGATGCGTTTTTACCAATAACTTATAATATTGAATAGAATCTTTTCTTACTGCATCAATTTCCGATATTGTCATTTTACCATTTACAATATTATCAAGAAATGGAAAATACAATTGCCCACTGCCACCGCTTGATGTCATCTTTACAATTGCCTGAACAAATGGGTCTTTGACTTTCTTTATGCGAGTTCCCAGTATATTATCAGCAGCTGCATAATCATACAATTGTTTTGGATAAAGGTGCCCGGCTGCAATAATTAAGCTGTCAATAAAGGGAAGATCAGGAGTTTGACGAAGCGTGGTAAGCAATGTAGCAAAAGTTTGTTCCGGATGTAATTCGCAATATTTCCTTATTAAAATATTCTTTGATGTTTTGTAACCACTATTTTTTTCAAACGCGGTGCAGTCGAGCAAAGGTCGTGCAACATCATATGGAAGCTGATCGATATAATTTTCAATACTTATTTTTTTAATGTCCAGCTCGATACATTTTTCATAACTCCCGAGTATTTCGGGCAGGTATGTGGGAATAAACTTCTTATACCGCCAATTTGCATTCAGGTCACGTATCAATCTTTCAATTCCGCGGATATAAAGAACTTTTACTTGTCCGCCCATTGTAGAATCTTTCTCGATCTTTTTTTGCAGGTCATTTACTTTATTGATCAGCGCATTGGTTATTTGAAAATTCACATCTTCATTAAAAGTCGGGGAGAAAAGTTTATCATCCTTACCATCGGACAGTAATGCTTTCTTTTGCTCAGCATCTACATAATCGTGAAATAACTCCCGGCTGCGTTCCGGCTTCAGCGTGGGGTCTTTGGGATTCTGAGCAAAAGATGTAATTGCAGCAAAAAAGAAAAAAAACAGGAAGTATGTATATTGTCGAATTGCTATCATAAGGATGGTCTTACAAAAATAGATCATTCATTTTTAATGGTACGAACGAGGATACAGACAGGATTTACGGCATTAAGGCGGTCAATCGCATGTTAAAATTATTCATAATCCCCGAATACCCGAAGCATTATTAATTTTTCATTAACTCTGTGTTATGAGAGACCGGATTTGCAGCTAAAAAAGCATTTTCAGTTAGGTTTGCGAAAATTACCCCAACAACATGGATATAAGAGCCCGGAAAGTTTTGATCGCTGATGATGAGCCGGATATTCTTGAAATTCTCAAGTATAACTTGCTTAAGGAGGGCTACCAGGTTGTAACAGCAAAAGACGGCGACGAAGCAATCGAAAAAGCAAAGATGTTTAACCCTGACCTCATTGTTCTGGATATAATGATGCCAAAGAAAAATGGAGTGGAAGTTTGTGAGATCCTTCGCCTTCTTCCTGCATTTAAAAGCACCCTCATACTCTTTCTTACCGCCTTAAGTGATGAAAGCACACAAATAAGAGGTTTGGAAACCGGGGCCGATGACTATATCAATAAACCGATCAGTCCAAAAGTTTTCCTGAGCAAAGTGACTTCGCTTTTCCGCCGTTTGAATAAAAGTGAGGGAAAAGTTATTGCTCTAAATGGGCTGATTATTGACCCGGAAAAATTCATTGTTCAGTATAATTCGAAAGATATTTCTCTTGCAAAAAAAGAATTTGAATTACTCTACCTGCTGGCCTCAAAACCCGGAAGAGTGTTTGTAAGAAATGAAATATTGAGCCAGGTATGGGGCGCCGAAGTAATAGTTGGTGATCGTACCATTGATGTTCATATCAGGAAGATTCGCCAGAAACTCGGTGTAGATTGTATCACTACTGTAAAAGGTGTCGGATATAAATTTGAACTTTGAGTCGTGAGCTGCGAGCTACGAGTAAATATTCATACATTATGGCTCGCAGCTAATAACTCATTGCTCGTAGCTTTGCTTTTATGCTTTCTACCAAAAACCTTTCTCCCCGCCAACTTTCTTTTTTTACCGCAGTTATCTTATCAGTGCCTGTTGGTTTGTTGATTGGCCTTGTTGAAACAGACTGGCAATGGGGTCTTGGTTCATTCATTGTTATTCTTGGCGGCAGCTATTATCTTATTTCATTTGTACTTGAGCGGTTCATTTATCGGAAAATAAAACTCATTTATAAACAGATATACCAAACAAAGGCCACAAAAAAAGAGGAGACATATTATAAATATATACTGCCGCAAAAAAGCATTGATGAAGTACGAGAAGATGTAGAAAAATGGGCCGAAGAAAATAAAGAAGAGATGGAAGTGCTGAAACAAAATGAACAATTTCGCCGCGAATTTTTACAAAATCTTTCTCATGAATTTAAAACGCCGGTATTTGCAATCCAGGGCTATGTGGAAAGCCTGCTCAGCGGCGGCATGCATAATCCGGAGATCAATAAAAGGTTTTTAGAAAAAACTGAAAAGAATGTGGAACGACTTACTAACCTTATCCAGGATCTCGATGAAATTTCAAAACTGGAAAGGGGTGAGCTAGTGTTAACCAAAACAAATTTCATCATCCAGGATTTTGTAAAGGAAGTTTTTGAAAGCCTTTCGATAAAAGCCGAAAACCAACAAATTGTTTTTAGCATAAAAAAAGGTTGTGAATCACCATTACATGTTTTTGCTGATAAAGAAAAAATAAGACAGGTGCTCATTAATCTGCTTGATAATTCAATTAAATACAGCAAACACGGTGGTCATATAGTAGCCAGTATGTATAAAGTCGATGAAAGAAATATTTTGATTGAAATAGGCGATGATGGCATCGGTATCCCGGAAAAACATCTGCAACGGATCTTTGAACGATTTTACAGAACTGAAGGAGGCCGCAGCCGTGATATTACCGGTAGCGGATTAGGATTGGCAATTTGCAAACATATTATAGAAGCTCACGGGCAAACGATACATGTACGAAGCACTGAAGGTGTAGGAACAACTATCGGTTTTACGTTGGAAACAAAAAAAGACTAAGAGTAAAAGTTTTTAATTTTAATAATAAGTTGGTAGTCCTTTTTCCAGGGCATCAAGAAAATCAACTGCTTCATCATTCATTTTTGTACTCATAAATTTTCCATTCAGTAAAAAGGCAAAATGATTGCAGGAGTCATTCTTCATTTTAAAATCCACTTCCTGTATTTTTTGCCCTTCATGATAAAAAAACATTTTTCCATCATAGCCGCATTTAAGTTGTTTTATTTCTTTTGTATCAATAAACTCAATCATCCTGTTAATTGCTTTTGATTCGGCTGTTTGAACAGTTTTGGTAACAACACCGGCTTGTTCATCTTTAAAATGGATCACTAAACTATCTGTGGAAGAAAAACTTTGTTTGATAGCTGATTGCTTGCAACTGCAAAAGGAAAAAATTACCAGTAAGTAAATTAAAATCTTCCTCATACAGTAAATGTAATAAAATCCTTATAGTGTGTTTGGGGAAATTCAAGACAAACTTTTGGATAAAGGCAATATGATTTTTGTCTTGCGAAAATTGTGGTAATACTCAGGTAATACGAAGCTAACATTTTATTAATGCCCTCTTATCATAACGGAAACATGAGCCAGATAGCTTCGCTGCAAATAATTTTATTATGCGAAAAATTCTATTCCCTTTATTCGGTTGCGTTATATTAGCAACTGCGGTTAACAACATTGCTCTATCACAAGTGAAGGGCCCGAGTTCATCTCAAACATCTTATATACTGCCTGTGGCTAGCGGCATTCAAACAAAATCTGTATTAACGACTCCGGATATCATTGGAAGTTATAAAATGTGCGGAACTCCTGATGGCCTTGGAGCCTTTGATAATGGTGATGGAACATTTACTTTATTAATGAATCATGAATTTACACCTACTGCAGGTGTTATTCGTGCACATGGATCTACCGGAGCTTTTATTTCGAAATGGATCATCAATAAGTCAACTCTTTCTGTAATCAGCGGTGGTGATCTGATCCAAAATGTGAAATTATGGAATGGTTCAGGCTATTCAACTTTTAATGCTGCTAATCCATCAAGCTTAGCAAGATTTAATCGTTTTTGCTCTGCTGATCTTCCAACTGTTTCTGCTTTTTATAATAACCTAACAGGAAACGGCACTCAAGAACGTATTTATATGAATGGCGAGGAAAGCGGAGATGAGGGCAGAGCATTTGCACATATAATAACGGGGCCAAATACTGGCACAAGCTATGAGCTTCCTTATCTCGGTAAATTTTCTCATGAAAATTCCGTTGCTAATCCTGCAACGGGCGACAAGACAGTTGTTGCAGGTCTGGATGATGCGGGAGGGGGCCAGGTATATTTTTATATCGGTACTAAGACAAATTCAGGAACAGAAATTGAAAAAGCAGGACTAAGCAATGGCAGAGTTTATAGCATTAAAGTTACAGGTTATACAACAGAGACCAGCGGCAGCATTCCAATACCCGGGACAGGTTTTACTATGTTTGATTTAGGAGATGTTCACAACCAGACCGGCGCTACATTAAATTCAAACAGTAACACAAGTGGTATAACAGGTTTTCTTCGTCCTGAAGACGGAGCATGGGATCCTTTGCATCCTGAAGATTTTTATTTTGTAACAACAAATGCTTTCAATTTTCCAAGCCGTTTGTGGAGGCTTCATTTCAACAATATCAATGATTTTACTCAAGGAGGAACGATTACAACAGTGCTTGACGGTACTGAAGGTCAGCAGATGTTTGATAATATAACTATTGATCATTGGGGTCATATCTTATTGCAGGAAGATGTTGGCAATAATGCACATAATGGAAAGATCTGGCAATACACCATTGCTACAGATCAGCTGCTACAAATTACAAAGCATGATGTTGCTAGATTTGGTGATATTGGTATTTCAGCAACTTCTCCATATAACCAGGATGAAGAAACATCTGGTATTATTGATGTACAAGAAATTTTAGGCGCTGGCTGGTTTTTATCCAGCGATCAGGCTCATTATAGTATCCCGGGGGATGCAGTGGAAGGGGGTCAATTAATTGCTTTGTTCAACCCGGATACATATAACTCATGTGCAAATTATTCAGGCATCATTACTGTAACGCCATCGCAAGCAGTAAGCGGACAATTAGCCAATACAATCTATCTCGGTTATGGTCCGCAATCTGTCACATTAACAGCATCTGTTCCTTCCGGTTTTTCTCCTTATACTTATAGCTGGACAACAGGATCAATTTCAAACGCAATAACAGTTAGCCCAACTTCAACCACTAACTATACTGTTACCATTAAAAATGAATTTGGTTGTGCAACTACAGTAAACCAAATAATTAACGTAAAAGACATTCGTGATGGAGATAAGAACAAGGTATTTATTTGTCATAAAGGGAACAGCATCTCTATTTCTGTAAATGCAGTACAGGCACATCTTGCTCATGGTGATCTGCTTGGAAATTGTGAAGCGGGAACCCTTCCAACAAGATCGACATTGAGTGAAGAAAATAAAATCGTAAACGCAGTAGCGGTATACCCCAATCCTGCGGCTAACAAAGCATTTATAACAATAAATCCAAAGAATGATGAACAGCTTAATATAACAGTATATGATGTTACCGGGAAAAAAGTAATGAAACCGGTCTATAAAAACCTGAAAGCCGGTAGTCAATTAATAGAAATAAATACAAGTGATCTTAACAACGGAGTTTACTTTGTGCAGTTAACAGGAAATACTTCAAAAACAACATTGAAGTTGCTGGTGTTACATTAAGAAATGTAAATTAAATTTTTTCAAAGGCATTTTGGGTTATCCTGAAATGCCTTTTATTTTCCTGAGATGATTCAGGAAAGTTTGATCAATGCCATTCCCAGCACGTTTGCGGCTACCCTTGCATGGTCTGACATATTGGAGATATGCCTGTATATTTCCCTGGTATGTAATATCCGTTGGAGATCGGAAGCAAGCTTTTCTTTATCCCCGAGCAAGATCTTTACTGCATCCCTGTATACTCTGTCGATCCTTGTTTCCATTTTTGTCACTTTGATCAAATGATCATAAGCAACCCGCGGATTCCTCATTATTTTTTCAATTGCCTTATAGATCTCAGTTGCTTCCATTTTGACTTTTTCGATCATTGCTTTAATGAACTCATCAGACTTTACTTCAAATAAAAACATTTCTTCCAGGGTGGTCAATGAAAAATAGGCCATTTCAAAAAGTGCAATGGAAATATTATAAATATCTTCTCTGTCGATGGGTGTTATGAATGTATTGTGCAGGTCATCCATCAACACCATCCTGATCTCGATCACTTCGTCGATCAGCTTTTTCTTTTCTTTAATCGTAGCATCTGTGATCGAGTCTAAATTTTTTTCCAGGAACTCAATACAATTCACGGTTTTTTCTGCCTGCAACTTAAGTTGCCTTATAAAGCTGTCTTCTTTAACAGAAGTTCCAAATAATGCCATGATATGTTTTTTTTAGTGTGACAATAATTTTATCAGCCAATAAATGGGTATGGATAATAATGCTGTTACTGGAATAGTAAGCACCCATGATAAAAAAATATTTTTTAACACCAGCCATCTTACTTTAGATATCCTCTCTCCCGCCCCCGCACCCATGATCGCCATACTAACTACTTGCGTGGTACTTACAGGTCCTCCAAATATGGAAGCTGTAATTATTACAATGGCTGATGCAAATTGAGAAGCAAAGCTATGTATAGGTTTTATCTTATAGAATTTTGAACCCAATGTTTTTATAAGCCGCCAACCGCCGCCAAATGTTCCGAGGCATATTGCGGATGCACTGATCAATATTACCCATGTGGGAACAGAAAATTCTTTCTGGTAACCGGTGGTAACAAGACCAAGTGTAATAACACCCATTGTTTTTTGTGCATCATTGGCACCGTGGCTTAAAGCCATTGCTATAGCTGTTGGTATTTGACCCAGTTTAAAAATATAGTCAGCTTTTGGAGTAGCTTTTTTAAGAAAGAGATAAATAATTTTCATGACAAGCCACCCAAAAAAAAGTCCGACGATCGGGGATACAAATAAGGCAACAAAAACTTTTATTATCCCTTTTGAAATGATGGCATGTATCCCTCCGCCAATAAAAACCGCACCGATCAGTCCATCTATCAATGCATGCGATGAACTGGCCGGGATACCAAAAAACCACGTGACCAGGTTCCATATACAGGCACTGACCAGCGCAGCTATCAATACCTGAATTGTAATAAATTCAGATACGGCGATCCCATGACCGATCGTATTGGCTACTGCAACACCAAAAATAAATGGACCAGCAAAATTTGCAAGAGCGGCCATCATCAATGCCTTCTTTCCACTTAAGGTTCGCGACGAAATGATCGTCGCCACCACATTAGCACTATCATGAAATCCATTTAGAAAATCAAAAACCAATGCAATACATATTAATGCTATCAGCCAGATACTCATAATTGATCGAATATGATTTAAACCTCTTTTGAAATGTTCGGGAATTTTCAGGAGCAGGTCATGCAGTTACCAAAAACATAATAAAAGATAGGATAATAGCGATTACATCAAAATGAACCACAGATTAAATAATTGTTACCAATTCTTATCTGATGATTAATAATGTTTGCTGCACAATAAAATCCCGCTAATGCAGGACTATCAAACTATAAAGAATTCTATTTATAAAATAATTGCTTCGTTAAACGATGGCATTAGCCTAACTGCTTCTTTCAAAAACAAATACCATGAAACTGCAATGATCAGCGATGCGGTTTGTGATCCTTTGATCCTGGAACTAATATCATCAAATACAAGCTGGCAATTATAAACAAGATTGCGGCGGGAACCTTTATAAATATTCAACTCAGGTGTTTCTCCTTCCTTAACAATAAAGCGATATTTAATATTTTCGATATCAACCGAGCCATGTGTAACAGAAAAATTATCATAGTTCAATGTCCCTATGCGGATACCGTATTCATTTTTTAAAACAGATTTTGTTTTAAGCAACCCTTCATCATCAATGGTCAGCACTCTTCTTTCTTTTTCTGTTTGCACTCTTGCTGTATGCAAATCATTTTTGTAGCGTAGTTTTAAAACCGTTTTATCATCTTCGTTTAAAAGATAATCTTGTTGTCCCGAAAGTTGTTTTACTGAAACGATATTCATGATGCAGTTGTTTTTTTGTGGGATGATGAATATATAGAATATTAAAACTCAAAATGCTTGCCAGATAAAAAATAATAATAACTTAATCAGCGACCAGTCTACTTTGCTGAAAGACACAGTTTTTCTTTTCGTGAACAACTGTTCGCAAAATCCAAAGCCCAATGTCATGTATTCACCCCAAATCTGTTTTACAGTTCATACAAAAACAAAAGCCGTTTCTCGGTTCGAAACGGCTTTTGACAAGGGACAGTAAGTAATTATGCCTTTCGTTCCCTTTTTATTTTTTCGGCTTTCTTTTGCAATCTTTCCTGGCGTTTCTCTGCTTTCTTCGATCTTTTATTGATCTCAGACGCAAGTTCTTTGCTTGTGCTTTTCAGGAAACGTTTCATCTTCTTTTCACCCAATAGATCTTTGTATTGAATCAGGGAATTATCAAGACGGCTATGAATTGTTTCAAAAAGCTGTTTCTTAAAAGACTTTTTATCTTCAATTTTCGGAGTATCCATATAATTAAATATTTAATGATTTAATAACTTAAAGATAATAATGGAAGCAATTCACCAATGTTAAGTTTTTTATTCTCTGAAACTTAACATTGAAAAAAAGAGCCTTGTAAAAACAGAACTCCTTGTAGCTAAACGCTATATCAAGTACTGATTGGAGATTCGCAAAATTTATTTTTTTGAAGCATAGATATTGGCGATGGCCGGAGAAAATTCTTCACCTGTAAGTTTAGCAATGGTTGTTGCAAATTGTTTGGTATATAATTGTTCGTTATCCTTCCTTTCACCCAAAGGATCGATATGAGGTCCAATCATCGCAAGCCATGTTTGAGAAGACCCGTTAACAAAAAATCCATGACCCGACCAATGCTTTGAACTATTTCCTCTTCCATGATCAGTTGTAATAATAAAGTTTGTATTGTTTTTATAACCTGGGGTCGTTTGCACCAAATTCCACAATTCTCCGATCATTTTATCAACCTGGTTAGCTTGTTGTAAATAGAGATCGTATCTTTTTTGGTGTGCAAAGTCATCGGTTTCTCCAAGACCAATAACAACTATCCTGGGTTTATGATCCTTAATATATTCTTTTGCTGTAGAATAAGTCAGCATATCATATCGAGTAGCAGTTTTATTCCCGATGCCTTTTTCCTGTACTGAATTGATCATGTTCAAAGTTGTATTTGGGGTATCACATTGAATTTGTTCATAGCCACTATTCATCATTAACCCGTTCCTGTTTTTATTTAAGATATAAGGAAATACTTCCCATGAAGAAAAAACTGCGATCTTTCCTTCAAACTCTTCTTTGTCATCCAGGTATTCCAATACGTTTATGTTCTTATTATATTTTTTGCTATTCCCTGAAATCGAAATATCTGTTGTTCCTGTAAATAGTTCATTATATCCGGGATAAGAAAGAGAATAGACATTTGAAACATTCACTTTATTATTTAGATCCCGATTTCCAAACAGCTGTCCTTTCCTGGCAATCACATTCCATAAAAAAGGCATTAGCTTTTTTCTTCTATCGGATGGATCACTGGCCCAATACATCGCTTTAAGTGTAGCCGTATCGGGAGTAAAGTTTTCATCATTTATCAAAACCGAATCTGCACCAGAAAAAATTTCCTGCCAGCGGAACCCGTCTGTAATGATGATAAAAAGATTTTCGCTTGCTGCCGATGTGGATACAATCTCCTGCATTTTTTGCGGGGGATGGATAAATGAAGTAGAGACTAACAGGTAAAAAACCAGTATGCTGTTTTTCATAAGACAGATGTTTTACAAAGTAAGCACTCCAATATGAAGTACTTATTAAGCCAGCATTATACATTAATTAATTAAAAAAGGCGACGCTTAGAAAAGAACCGCCTTCACTACACATGAGAAATTCTACTGCTTATACTACTTATGTTGCTTCTGACAGCTATTTTACCTCCGCGAAATTGCAGCAGCTATGTAAAGCAATTCTTAATGATACATGAATGAAATGTGATGAAATTGTTTTTAAGATTTAACAACCAGAAGGCTTAACATTGCTGTAAATAAAATAGCAGATGAACCGATACTAAAAAGTGATTGCATATGATTAATACTATGAAGTCACAAAATTATTTTAGCCGGGAAAGTGAAAAAAGATACAGATCAACTTAATATTTGCATAACAGTTATTAAAAATGCCCTGTTATGCCAAGGCAAAAAGCAGCTGTACCACGTTTTCGTCACCCCACTGAAGGAAAATCAGGTCTTCAAAGTCTTTTGTTGAGTGTTGGGGAATGCAGAGTACCACTTAAATGGTATATAATTTCATTGATTACTCCGGGCTTCGACTTAGGAAGCACAGCCGTATAACCTAAGTTGGCATAACTCAATTTTTTACACGACCAAATTACGACAGTTGAATGCACATTTTGTTGGCGCTAATCCTCAGCCCAAACAAAACAAATGCGGTGATTGCAGACAGACATTCGTCACCTATTTTTTCGCTGTAATCATTACCTTTATCAATTGACCCAATGTTTCGAGGCTTTCTTCTATAGTCTGTGTGAATGGGTCGCCAATACCCAACCTGATATAATTGACGAAGCATGTATCGGCTGCTAACATATTGCCCGGAGCAATACAGATCTTATCTTCCATAGCTTTTTGAAACAGCTCATTCGAGTCAACCACTTCGTTAAGTCTGATCCATAAGAAACATCCTCCCTTGGGTCTGCTTATTTGTGTGTCTTCAGGAAAATATTTAGTGATCGCTTGCGTGTATTGTACGCATTGTAAAGAGAGACTGCGTCTCAACTTCCTTAAGTGAAGGTCTAGACGTCCTGTTTTAAAGAACAGTCCAACCGTTGCATGGGTGGGCCCTGGCGAAGCAAGTGAGTGAGTAATCTTAACCTGGATAACTTTTTTGATGAATTTTCCAGGTATGCACCAACCCACGCGGTAGCCCGGGGCAAGTGTTTTTGAAACAGAAGAGCATAATAAGACTAATCCTTTTTTATCATAGCTTTTGCACGTCCTTGGTCTGGAGTCGCCGAAATAGCACTCTCCGAATACATCATCTTCGATTAACGGAATATCATGTTCGGCCAGCATTTCCACCAGTTGCTTCTTGAGTGTATCTGGCATGCAACTGCCCATCGGATTATTGAAACTTGGCGTGAATAAGCAGGCTTTTATCCCCGGCAGTACGGTTTTCAAATAATTGAGATCAGGGCCAGTTTCTGCATTAGTAGGAATTTTTACTGCTTTCAGACCTAAACTTTTCAAGACATTCACTATTCTAAAAAATCCAGGGGTTTCGATGGCCACTGCATCACCTGGACTTGTTACCGTCATCAGGCAGAATGTCAACGCCTCTATACATCCCTGTGTTGTTACTATATCGTCAGCATTGAGATTGCCTCCCCAGTTGAAGGAATGCCGCGCAATCTCCTTTCTAAGCAAATCATTCCCCTGGATGCTTTCATACGCGATACCACCATCATTACTTTTCCGAATCATTTCGGCCATCGTCTTGTTCAATTTTACTTTTGGAAGTAAACATACTGCAGGCGCACTTAGGGATAATTGAATAATATTTTTCTCCGCCAGGTTTTTATAAACTTCATTGGGCATTTCATCTGCATCAATTGCTCCCATATCTGTAAGTTCTCTGAGTTCTTTTGTCACTCTATATAATCGTCTTGGATTGGTTTTCACGTAGTAACCCGACTTTGTTTTTGCCTCGATTAATCCCATGACCTCCAGTTCGGAATAAGCCTTATATACGGTTGTAATGCTGAGGCCCTGCTCTTTACTCATTGCACGGATTGAAAGCAATTTGTCGCCCGGTTTTAATGTGGAATTCCGGATCAATCCTTTGATTTTTTCAAGCAGTTGAATATATAAAAAATCTGTTCCCAATCCTTCATCAGAAACAATCACGCTCGATTCCGCACTTGACTCTCTCATAAAATTTGTTGTAGACATAAAAACGAATTCCATGCTTGAAGAGTTGCGGTGCCTGAAGGATTTATAAGCTATAATAATGATGACCGCGTGTATCACTGACGGTCATCATTATTATGATTATTTGAATATTTTATGATCGAGGAGCAGCAGGCTGATTCTGTGTTACAACGGGCCAGATACATGGGTTCGTCGGAGGAGCCGGAGCCTGTGGGAAAGCTACTCCCTTATTGCTTCCAGGCGTCACATCAAGGTAGAAAAAGTACAGAGGCCATTGTTTGTACGTAAGCTGCTTGTGCCCAAACACAGAAATGGATCCAAACTGGGTCTTATCCAACACTGACGGCACCACTATTTTATCAGTTTCATAGATTGGCCATATGTTATTGAAATTGTTAACCGTGGTTGCATCGGGTACTGTGAATTTGTTATGGTTGGAACTGTCAAAAGCAAAGGTATAAAGTGTTCGTCCATGTGCATCTGTAAAATAAGTCGTTGCTCCGTCTCCTGTTGTGTAATCCGATTTGTAATTCATTCCATCATTGCCAATCAATTGAGCATTTACGATCATTATGCTATAATCGGGCTTCGCTACGAACCAAACATTATTCTTATTATCACCCTGTATTTGCCCCGGAGCTTCTTTGTTCATTCCGTCCGGTGCATAATAATAAAGAGGCCAGCCTTTATAGGTCAGCTGAGGCGTGCCCGCAGCTGACATGACAGAACCAAAATCAGCGTAATCAAGTCCCGGCCCCAACATGGAGGCTGTTAGACTGGTAACGTTGAATGCCGGCCAGTAAAGCTGGCATTGACCTGCGCAGTTGTCCTTTCCTTCCGGATCATTTGAGAAAATATAAAGGGTACGACCATCCTTGTCTACCAGGTATTTTCCCAGATTTGGATCAACCATGATGGCAACCTGGGAAGCAGGTGTATTGGACATAGGATCGTCGGATTTTTTGCATCCTGACCCGATTAAAATTGCTGTAAATAAAATAACAGCTGAACTGATGTGAAAAACTGATTTCATTTGATTAATATTTATTTTGAAATCACAAAACTATTCCCACCAGGAAGGTGAAAAAAGACGCAGATCGTCTCATTTTGTGCATAACAGTTTTTGAAATGAGCTGTTATGCGGAAACAAAAAATATTTGTATCCCTTTTGGCTATTGATGGTGTGGCTTGATCCTGGTAACATTTTAATTAATAGTTGGCAATCTAAATCTGTCCTGGTCGTTATTTATTTGGAAGTTGGCGTGAGCTCTACAACAAACATGCAATTTCCCGTCAGTGCAGAATCTACTCCTGTTTCTATTTCCATATGTACGTTATATTGTCCTTCAAGTGAAGAGTTACCTTTTTATGTGAACCGAAATGATTTGCAATGTTCGTTTATCTACATTATTGCTTTATTATTTGTGCTGCTTTTTGAATTTGTCCATGGTTCCAATCTATATGTAACGAATATATTCCGTTTGTCCATGACTTCGTATCTATCCTAAGTTGGTTGGTACCCGGTGAAACTGTTGATTTTTGCATTTTTACCAATGCGCCCTTGTTATCAAATATTTTTATTGTCGCTTGCGATGCACTGCTGGTGACAATATTGATAACTACGTTATCATGAACAGGATTTGGCCATAGGCTAAACACATCTCTATCATCACAGGATGACCGGAGAACCCGGGTATATTGTGCCCTTCCGTCCAAATCATATTCAGCTATTCGATAGTGACTGTTTTGCGCCGGGTTATTGTCGGTAAAGGAATAACTTCTTTGGTCAGCGCTATTACCTGCTGCGGGTTTGCTGCCAATCACAGACCAGAGTGTACCATCGGCACTGCTTTCAATATTGAAGTGACTAGTATTCTGTTCCTGTGCGGTTTTCCAGGTTAGGAATACCCGCCCCTCTTCACATCTTGCATTAAACAAGAGAAAAACCAGGGGTAACGAACTGTTAATACCATTGGACAGGGTCCATCCTGACAAAGAGTTGATTCCGTCCTTTGTTACAAAATTGTCTGTAGGATTTTTGGTGCTGAAACCGATGTTCGACCAGTTTATCAGATCGTCGGTTTTAAAAAACGCCAGTGAATTTTCATCCATTCCATTTAATTCGGCATCCAGATAATTAAGCTGAAGTGTGGCATTGAGGTTTGCGTCATTTTGAGGGATGATCGTGTAGGATCGCAAAATGCTGCCGGCCAAACCCTGACCCGATTGTGACTGATGTCCTCTTCTGATTTCCACATTTCCCAGGTTCTGTGATGAACTAATAATTGCTCCCAGGTTGCCGGGGTTCTGTGAAACTGGTGCATTCAAAGTTGCATTTACCACAACTTGTCCCCCGTCAGGTCCAGTAACGCGGCTATTTTCGTGTTCATTCTCCAGGCGCCCCGTTAGACCCAAATCCAGATCTAGACCGTTAAGATTTAGAAATCCAGATGAAAAGAAAACACTTTCCGTAACGGTGATGGGATGCAGCAGAACTATTGCAGCATTGCCCGATTTATTAATTACCAGTTTGAAAAATTGGATGGGCTCACTGCCGATTATACTCGCAGAAGCATTTCCAGTAAAACTGATGATACTATTCCCGGTAGTAAAATTTCCGAAATTTGCAAGATCAGTATTCTGAAGTGTTAATTGTACGTCACCCACAGCGGCGAGTTGTGAAGCCCCGGTTATCGTAAGCTGCGCTGAAACTGAGTATGCTGAGAAAAGCCATAATAGCAGAAAGAGATTTACTTTCATAAAAGAATTTTTTTTCAGCTGATTTGAAATAATTATTTGAGGAATCTACCCGGCATTCATTTCTCATGATCAATGTCCGGCGCGAGTTGAGGGGAAAAGAATTGATAAATAACGTACCCTGCTAAAATGAGCATAGATTATTCCTTTATATTGCTTTTATTTTTTTCAAGCTCAAGAATTCTTTTTTGGAGATCAGCGTTCTGCCTTTTTAACTCATTGATCATTTGTTGTTGCTCCTGCATCCCTTTTACCAACGGAACAACAAATGACTCATAGCTCAGACTATAATGTTCCTCGGCTGTCTTTGGTTTGATGATGCCACTGAAATTATACCCGGAAGCACTGGCAGCTTTTTCTACTTCCTGTGCAATAAAACCTGTGCGGCGAATAGCAGTGGCTTCATTATAGGAAGCTAGCACCACGTCATTAGCGGGAACTTTTGAATTATCGAGCAACCTGTTATCAAATCTTTTTACATCAAACTGGTAAGTAACAGGTCGTAACTGCATAATGAAGTCAAGCCCTTTTACATCTTCCTTTATGTTGAATTTGAAACGTCCGTCAGAAGGAGTCGTAAACGGAACTTGGCCTTCTATCACGGTTACCGAAGCGTTCCCGATTCTTACTTTATTTGAAGCGTTTACGATTGCGCCTGCACCGATAGCTGTGGCATTATTAAGACCATTCTGGTCTGCATCAGCTTCAGCACCAATCAAAGTATTATTTGAGCCCATATTAAAAATGAATGCGCTATTGAATCCGACGACCGTATTTTTTGATGAACCGGTGGTTGCACTTAACGCATTACTTCCGATAGCTGTATTATTATCGCCCCCGGTATTGAGATTAAGTGATGACTTGCCAACTGCAGTGTTTTCCGTGCCGGCCGTGTTTTTTGCCAGAGCTAGCCCTCCAACAGCGGTATTATCATCACCAGTGATATTGGAAGTAAGCGCTCCGTTTCCGTCCGCGGTATTTCTCTGACCTGTGGTATTGGAAAAAAGAGCAGTTGCACCGGTAGCTGTATTGCCACCGCCGGTTGTGTTTGCGCGAAGCGATTGCCAGCCAAGGGCCGTATTATTGCTGGCAATAACATTATTTTCCAGTGACAGGAAGCCGATAGCCGTATTATGGCTTCCTGTGATATTGGAGAAAAGTGATTGAAGGCCGATAGCCGTATTACTGTTGCCATCTATATTGGAAAAAAGTGCCTGGTAGCCGATGGCAATATTATCGGGTCCAATTGTATTTTTGAAAAGAGACTGCTCGCCAATAGCAATATTAAATTGTCCTATAGTATTGTTGAAAAGAGCCTGATGCCCGATAGCCATATTACTAATACCAACGCCAAGATGACTACCATCATCAGTCCCGGTATTGTGAAATAATGCCGAATCTCCTATTGCAATTAAATTGCTGATGGTTGTATTCAGCTTAAGTGCATCGGTTCCAATCGAAACATTGCTAAAGCCCGTTGTATTCGATTGCCCCGATCGCAAACCCCAGAAAATATTTCCTGTAGCAGGATGCAATTCACCGGCCTGTACATTGTTTATCCTGAAACGCAATGGCTGGTTATCCGTGGTCCCGAGAAACTGGTTGGTTGAGTTGATGCCAGCGTTACCATTAAGGCTCCATGCATTATTATTGTTATTGCCAGAGCCAACGGGCTGAAAGTTGGGTGTCGCAGGAGTTCCTATATTCACTTTCACCTGGTCAGTTGACAGATCATATACCAGCAAGCCTCTCGCAGGATTGTTAATTGCATTAATAGAATTGGTGCTTAGCCTGGGTAAAAGCAACCCTTTGTTCGTAGCCGTTATATCCAGGGCCGCAGAAGGGTCCGGTGCGTTAGTCCCAATGCCTATGCCCTGGGAAAAAGATAAATAAGAAATCAACAATGATATTTGTACAAGTAATAATTTTCTTTTCATAAGCTTCATTTTATTTTTTAATGATTAATTAATTTCAATTTTTTGTATTAGACCTTCTTCGGATTTTTTGCATAACAACCTGCTTAATATCGCTGCAAGCAAAAGGGCTGTTGAACCGATGTCAAAAAGTGATTTCATTTGGTTAATATTTTGAAATCACAAAACTATTTCGGTTGGGAGGGTGAAAAAAGATGCAGATCATCTCATTTTGCGCATAACAGTTAGTGAAATTGATCTGTTATAGAGAAACTGGGGGAGGTTACAGATGGTGATAAATAGGCATGATGATTAAAATTTTAGAATAAACATTTTAACTTGTCTGGTACTCTATAAAAAATAATGGAGCCGCTATGGGCTCCATTATAGTTTTCAGGACACAATTATTAATTGGTTTTCATGGACACAGTTATTAATTCATTACCTGCACTTTTCCATGAATCACTTTGTCTCCAATGGTCAGTTTGTATACTAATGTAGTACTCGCAACAGTTCTTCCTTTGGTATATTGAACTGTTTTTGGAATACCTGCATCTACCTTACCATTGAACAATAAAGCGATTCTTTGTCCGGAGATGTTATAGATTTCCAATGTCGCTTTCTCATTGATCGGAGAAACAAATTGGAAGTTTACTTTATCACTGAAAGGATTGGGATAGGCTTTGATCTGAACTTCATTTACTGTTTCAATAGTCGGCTGACCGGGGGTTGTATTGATGGTACGCAAACTATTGTTTACAATTAAGGATGAAGCATTCTTAAAAGGTATAGAACCTGTTTGTATGCGACAACCATCAAAAGCATTGTTAAACACATCAACAGTTGCTGCCACGGCTGCACAATCAACCGGCACATTTACTCCACCCAGTATATCGTTGGCCAGTTTAAACAAACCCGCAACTGTATTTGGATAGTCAAAAGCATCATTGCTGTTACTAAGAAAGACAACAACAGAATGAGGGAAGCCAAATTTTTCTTCCGTTCCCGGTTGTACTATTCCACTACCACAGAATGTGTGTTTACTTGTGATAATTGTATCCTGTACGATTTCATTACCAATTGTTGGATCTTCAGATAAATTGAAATACAGCGTGATTGTTTGAGCGAGAAGCGTATTGAGTATCTTACCAAATGTCTGTGGTTTTGTACTTAATGGAACATTACCCCAGGTATTTGGCTGAGTAAATGTTGCAAAACCTTTCAGAGCGCATGCATTACCACCACCAGGCAACAGCTTATAAATATTTGCCCCGCTTCCACCAGCTACATCACTCAGTGTAAGTCTGAAAAATTTGTTATTTGCAACGACTCCAAAATCTCTGAAATCGTTTGGCTCAGCATCCAACGCTTTTGTCATGATAACTCCTGCTAATACTGATGAGCCATCAGGCAAACAAGCCTGTCCATTAAATGTTCCATACTGACCCTGTGTGTAAGTACAATGTCCGGTTGGAAGTGGAGCACAAGCCGGGCCTTCGTTCACTGTTATCAGCTGATCTGCAACAGTACAATTGTTTGCATCCGTTACATGAACAGTATATATGCCGGGAGCCAGTCCGCAGAATTGATGAGAAGTCTCGTTAGCTGATAATTGTACCAAGGCACCATTATTAAACTGCACTTTATAAGGTGGAGTACCACCACTGATCGTAACCGTAATACAACCATCATTGACATCAAGACAAGTTTGTGCTTTCGAAGTCAATGTGAAAATAATGGGAGCAGGTGCTGTGCCACCATTCACCGTTGCTTCACTTTCACATCCCTTAGCATCCACAACTTTTAATATATGGTTGTTATTATCAGCAGGAACGCTTATTTGAACCGGGAACGAACTTATGTCGTTTAATATTTGCACTCCATCAAGGAAGATATCGAACGGAGAAGCATCACCGGTTACAGTTAAATTCAATTTTGCATTGTCACCCGCACAAGCTGCAGAAGCTACAACGCTTATTGATATAAGTGGATTCAGATGAATCGTAATTCTCATTGCATCCTGTGCTGCATTGCAAGGACCTTCGGGATCATTAGTCGTTAACACGAGGTCTAGAAACCCTGCTGCTATTTCTGCTGCACTTGGTGTGTACACAGCGTTCAGGGTATTTGCATTGGGATTAAATGTTCCCGTACCACCACTCCAGGTGCCTGATGTTGCTCCGCCTCCAATAATACCTGCCAATGTAACGGCTGGAGAACTTGCACATACTTCCTGGTCAACTCCGGCATTAACAGTAGCATCGTTGGTCACTGTTATTCTCACTTTATCGATTACCGGAGGACATGGGCCTGCAGGATCATTGGTCGTTAATGTTAATTCTACAAATCCGGCTGCAATTTCTGCTGCGCTCAATTTATAAGTAGCATTCAATGTATTTGCATTCGGGTTAAATGTTCCGGTACCACCACTCCATGTACCGGTGGTGGTTGAGCCGCCAACAACACCTGCAAGTGTAACTGTCGGGCTTGCCGAACACACTGTTTGATCGGCTCCTGCATTAACTGTTGCAACGGGATTAATAAAGATTCGCATCTTATCAATTGCAGGTGGACATGGGCCTTCAGGATCATTTGTCGTTAATGTCAATTCAACTGATCCTGCTGCTATTTCTCCTGCGCTTGGTGTATACACTGCATTTAATGTATTTGCATTTGGATTAAATGTTCCTGAACCACCGCTCCACGTTCCTGAAGTGGCACTACCGCCAACAATTCCTGCAAGTGTAACGTTGGGATCACTGGCACATACAGTTTGATCAGCACCTGCATTAACCGTCGCTACGGGATTAATAAAGATTCGCATCTTATCAATTGCAGGCGGGCAAGGGCCTGTAGGATCATTTGTTGTTAATGTTAATTCAACTGATCCTGCTGCTATCTCTGCTGCGCTCGGTGTATAAACTGCATCTAATGTATTCGCATTTGGGTTAAATGTTCCTGTACCACCACTCCATGTTCCTGAAGTGGCACCACCGCCAACAATTCCTGCAAGTGTAACATTGGGATCACTGGCACATACTGTTTGATCAGCACCTGCATTAACTGTTGCTACAGGATTAATAAAGATTTGCACCTTATCAATTGCAGGCGGACAAGGCCCTGCAGGATCATCGGTAGTTAATGTCAATTCGACAAAACCTGTTGTTATCTCCGCAGCACTTGGTGTATATACTGCATTTAATGTATTTGCATTTGGATTAAATGTTCCGGTGCCACCACTCCATGTTCCTGAAGTGGCACTACCACCAACAATCCCTGCAAGTGTAACATTGGGATCATTTGCACACACTGTTTGATCGACCCCTGCATTAGAAGTGGCAGGTGGATTAACCTTGCCTGTTACAGGCACTCTATCACTTTCACAATTAATTTGTGCATTAAAGCAGGTTACAAAGAATGTTTGAGTGGAATTGAAATTCCTTGTTAATGAATTTCCATCAGCAGAAACACCGTCTGCCTGACCCAATGGGCTACCACCTTGCGCATTTGTAAACCAATGAACACCTGAACCATTACAGGATGCAGTTAGTGTTAACTCACCTGTGCCACATCTTTCGGCCCCGGTAACTGTTGGAGGTTGCGGTTGTGCATTAAAACTGCTTGAAGCAAAATCATCCAAAGAGGCTGTTATAGACTGTGATGATCTTGTTTCTAATAAAAAGCTTGAAAAACATAAGCTGGGAAGATTTAACCCTGACAGGTCAACAACTCCTTCATAAAATTCGTTTGTTGCAAATGTATTGCCTGTAAAAACCCATCCGGCGGGTATGGGGGTTGCTCCAGCGTTGTTCTCCGCTACTATTCCCACGATATTGGTGGTATTCAATGTTCCATTAGTATTAGGTACATTGCCACCAGTCTCCACCCATTTTAAAACAGTTACAGCAGCATTTCGGCCACCACCGGTAAAGTCGGCAAGTATCAGCAGATCACCTATAACATGTTCCGGAGCAAAATCCTGGACACCGTCGCCTCTTACATGCGGTGCAGTGCCATTGAGATAAAACCAAAAAGCAATTTGTGCATCTCCGTTATTAGACGTTCTGTCTCCGGCAAAAAACAATTTACCATCAGTAAGTAGGGCGGCTGCATTGGCAATATCGTTTTTGGCCTTGGTTTGGCTTACTGTCCACCTGAGATCAGCAGCCAATAAAAAATCCTTGGATCCTTCAGTAAACTGGCTATCCACTACGCCATTTCCAAATGCGTCATGTATAAAAGAATGAATGGGAATACTGTTAATATTCGCCTGGGTCCATTCCTGCGGGTTACCATCAATGCCGGCGGAGATAAATTGCGCATTCATCTTACCTGGAGTGAATGCCATTAAAAAAATAAAAAAGAAAAGAATTTTTTTGTAGATCCATTCTCTTTGTTTGTCATTTTTTCTAAAGAATTCATGTAGAAAATCCGTTGCCATGTTTTTTATTTTTTGATTAACTAATATTTTGTTTCTTATAGGATATTGTACTGGTGGATTATAAAATGAGATCACAAATTTGTGATCCCGAAAAAAAATCAATTTCCAAAATGGGGAAAATGATCATTAAAGTCGGAGAGAAAGATCATATTGAATAACGTATGTATTCGACATATGATCGTCGGATTTTTAAATCCTGACCCGCCTAATTACTGTAAATAAAATAAAAGCTGAACTGACCTGAAAAGTGATTTCATTTGATTAATGTTTTTGAGATCGTAAAATTATTCCGGTCAGGAAAGTGAAAAAAGATACAGATCGTTTTATTTAATGCATAACAGTTAATAAAAATGATCTGTTATGGCGGGAAAAAACATATCTGTATCTTATTCTGCTACGCAATTCTCAGGAGCTTCGCTTTATCAAAAAAATGTAAGTAGCAACTTGGTATCATATCGAAAAGTAAAATCTGATACCAGCGCTTCCTTTGGCATTAATCTTACGTTCTTAACTTGGAAATTTTTTTTACGCTGATATGGTATTGAAACTGTTGAGGATTGTTATAGCGATCGGTTGTTTTCTTTTTTTATCCGGTAACCTTTTTGCGCAAAACTGTGTTCTTACCGGGATTAATAATACTTCTATTTCATCTTCCTGCAGTCAGACGTGCAGAGATCTGACTTTTCAAATTCCGGATATAAGATCATCTTCAACTTATACAGTTGTAAACATTCCCTATAATCCATACCCCTATGTAACTGCAGGCGCTACCGAGGATCCCATATTATATGATGACGATAAGTACAGTGCCGTTTTTAATCTACCTTTTCCTTTTTGTTTTTACGATAGCGTTTATAGAAAAGCAGTTATCAGCTCCAATGGCCTTGTGACATTTGATACTACTTATGCAAATTGCATTACGGCGGCCTTCATAATTGACTCTACCATTCCTCATCCGAACGCTTTATTCAAGTGTGCCTTGAATGATTATCCCCCGGCAAGCATTATGGGTGCTTTTATGGATCTTGATCCCCGGCTCGGTTCAAGTCCAAGTGACAGAAAAATAGAATGGAGAGTTGAAGGTACAGCGCCGTGCCGAAGATTTGTAGTTAGTTATTTTCATATCGGAGCGTTTGCCCTAACGCCGTGCGGCCAAAATCCTGATTCTGCAGCTACCTTCCAGATGGTCATGTATGAGTCAACAGGTCTTATTGATGTTTTTCTTCAAAGTAAGTTTTGCGATGCGTTGACTGGCATCAGATGTGTATTGGGAATACAAGATTTTTCCCGAACCAGGGCAATTGCGGCACCCGGAAAAAATGCAACCGTCTGGACTGCTTCTAAGGAAGGATACCGCTTTGTGCCCTCAGGTGGTGGGTCAAGGTTCGTAAGTTCTGAATTATTAACGATGAATCTTTCGCATATTGCTTTTGCCAATTCATCCAGCTCCACACCGGGTCTTTTAGATCTTTCGTTTCCCAATATTTGTTCATCTGCTCCTTCAACTCAGTATATCGTTAAAACTATTTTTTCTGCCTGCGATAATCCCGCTGTGCAACTCACCAGCATGGATACTATTACTGTTAATTTAACAGGCAGCTTTAATCCTACGGCTACTGCTACAAACACTGCTTGCGGGCCACCTTCTGGTACGATTACGGTTAATGTGCCAGCCGGAGCCACATCGCCGTTCAGGTATGCGCTGGATGACGGAACTCCAATTGTAAGTTCTGCATTTACCCAAACATTCACCAACATTGGCTCGGGACCGCATACGGTTATTGTATCCGATGCGAATAATGGCTGTACTAGTTCCGTTAACATAACGGTCAATCAAACCAATACGCTTACAACTCCAGTAACTAAAACAGATGTATTATGCAATGGTGGATCAAACGGGACTATTACAGTAACTCAACTAGCTACCGGTAGCGCCCCTTTTCAATATTCATTGGATGGAATAACATGGCAGACAAGCAATGTATTTAACGGCCTTGTTGCCGGTACCTATACTGTTCATTATCGTGAGAGCACCGGATGTCAGGGTTCGCAATCAATTACGATAACACAACCCACTCAACTAACAGCTTCATCATCGGCGCCTCCGATCGCGACAGTGGGTGGAACAACAACTGTAACTGTAACAGCAGCGGGGGGCACAGCACCTTATACCGGAACGGGAACATTTACAAGAAGTGCTGGTACATTCACATTCACGGTCACTGATGCCCATGGATGCACGGCAACAACTTCAATAACATTGATGGAGCCAGGTTGCAACCTTGGTCTTTCTACTGTCGTAACCAATACAGGTTGTAATGGTGGAAGTGATGGTGCTGTTGATCTTACAGTAACAGGAGCAACCGGGGCAGTAACATATAGCTGGTCCAATGCTGCAATCACAGAAGATATCAACGGATTAACTGCAGGGACTTACACAGTAACTGTAACAGATGCATCTGGCTGTACTGCTACAGCATC
>Ga0207641_10001008_pt1 | contig 28735 bp, 28 predicted proteins | sample KBSSwiS62_FD_184306 | JGI IMG/M metagenome (GOLD analysis project Ga0207641, IMG submission 184306) | Switchgrass rhizosphere microbial communities from Kellogg Biological Station, Michigan, USA - KBS Switchgrass S6-2 (SPAdes) (version 2) | ecosystem: Host-associated > Plants > Roots >... | reverse complement strand
GGGCGTGGAGCTTATCTGTGCTGATGCCGATCTCGGCGCCGAAGCCGAACTCGCCGCCGTCGGTGAAGCGGGTGGAGGCATTCCAGTAGACCGTGGCGGAATCGACTTCGTTGAGGTAGCGCTCGGCGATCGCGGCATCCTCCGTGATGATTGAATCGGAATGGTGCGAGCTGTGCTTCGCGAGATGGGCGAGGGCGCCGTCGAGGCCGTCAACGACGCGCACGGCGAGAATGTAGTCGAGGTACTCGGTGGTCCAGTCTGCCTCGGTGGCGGGCTTGATGTTGTCGCCGCTGGTCAATTTACGGAAGGCTTCGTCGCCGCGAATTTCGACCTTGGCCTTGGCCAGCGCAGAGGCAATCTGGGGCGCGAACTTATCCGCGATGGTGCGGTCGATGAGCAGTGTCTCGATGGCGTTACAGACACCGGGACGCTGCACCTTGGCGTTGAGGATGATGCTTTCGGCCATGGCGAAATCGGCCTTGGCATGGACGAAGACGGAACAGACACCATGGGCGTGCTTGATGACAGGGATGCGTGACTCGGCGACGACGGTTTCGATCAGCGCATGCCCACCGCGGGGAATAATCAAATCAATGTAGTCGCTCTGCTTGCAGAGGAAAGGAACAAGGGCGCGGTCGGTATTGTCGATCAACTGCACGGCACCCTTGGGGAGCGACTTGCAGTTTTGCAGGGCGGCGATGAGAGCGCGGTTGGAGTGGATCGCTTCCTTGCCTCCTCGCAGGATCGTAGCATTGCCGGTTTTGAGGCAGAGGACGGCCGCATCGATAGTGACGTTGGGGCGCGATTCGAAAATGATGCCGATGACGCCAATGGGCACGCGAATCTTGGAGATGACGATCCCATTGGGACGCGTCCATTCGGTGATCTTCTGGCCGAGAGGCTGGGGCAGGGCGCGGACCTGGCGAATGCCTTTGACCATGGAGGCAAGCGATTTCTCGGTGATGCGGAGACGATCGATCAGGGAGGCATGGAGCCCGGCTTCCTCGGCGGCCTTGATGTCCTTGGCATTTTCGGCGAAGAGATCGGGGCCTGCTTTTTCGAGAGCTTCGGCGATTTCGTCGAGCATGTGATCGAGGCGCTCGGTTGGCAGGGTCGCGAGAAGCTGGGCGGCCCTGCGGGCCTCGATGCATTGGTCGCGGATTTGCGCTTCGGCCGGAGTTAGGGACGTGCTCATGGAACTGAGCAAAATACCAGATTTTCGCAATTAACCAAATTTTAGATTTGGAACAGGGACCGTGGGGCCGAATGCGCAGCTTAGTGGGTGACCGATTTTGAGAAAACATTGACCACGATCACGCCAGCCATAATCAAGCTGATGCCGATGATCGCCGGGGTGTCCAAGGTTTGCTTGAACCATATCCAGCCGATGGCCGAGATGAGCACGATGCCCACGCCCGACCAGATCGCGTAAGCCACGCCGGTAGACATGGAGCGGAGGGTGAGACCCAAAAACCAGAAGGCAACCCCGTAACCGACCACCGTAATGATGCCTGGGACAAGCTTGGAAAAGCCATTGGAAGCCGCGAGGGCCGAGGTGGCGATGACCTCCGCAACAATCGCAATGCCCAGGTAAAGATAGTTCATTGCCCTTGAAGATAGTCCTTTGGAGACAGGATTGGAATCCATTTCCCCCTTCACGAGAGGGACTAAGTGGGACGGCAGGGGACTGCCGGTCCTACATTAAGGATGAAAAATCGTCCCGATCTGCTCGCCCTGGCAGATGGAGACGAGGACGTTCTTCTGGCGACCATGGGCGATTTGCATCGGGATGCCGGCGTCGTTGACGAGGCGGGCGGCCTTAAGCTTGGAGATCATGCCACCGACGGAGGTCTGGCTTTGCGTGCCGCCGGCGAGCTTCTGGATCTTGGCGTCGATGCCGTGAACGTCACGGATCAGGCGTCCTGTGCCGTCGGAATTGGTGGCAAGACCTCGGATATTAGAAAGGATGATGAGCCGCTCTGCGCGGGCAAGAACGGCGACATGGGCCGAAAGCTGGTCATTGTCGCCGAATTTCGCTCCGATAAGTTCGTCGTAGGAGACGACGTCGTTTTCGTTGAAGATGGGCACAACGCCCTTGTGCTGGAGCAGGTGCTCCACGCTGCGCTGGACATTGCGGTAGAGCGAGCGGCTATCGAGCTCGAGATAAGTGAGCAGCACCTGCGCCACCCGCACACCGGCCTGGTCAAAGGCTTCGTCGTAGAGGCGCATCAGCCGGGGCTGGCCCAGTGAAGCGCAGGCCTGGAGTTCCGCCATGACAGTGGGACGTTTTTTCAATCCAAGCAACGACATGCCGCAGCCGACCGCGCCGGAACTGACGAGCAGCACTTCATGGCCCAGTCGGCGCAGCTCGACGACTTGGGCGGCGATTTGCTTGATCTGGGCGACATCGACCTGACCGCGGGGATCACTGAGAATGCCGGTACCAAGCTTGATCACCCACCGCTTGGAAATCGGACCAAGTTTAGTTTTGCTCACGGGATCAGGGTCCGTACGCGACGGTAAAGTTGATAGAGCTGCCAACCGTGGCGCACACCGGCGGAGAGGACTTGCTTGGCTTTACCCAACTTACTCTTGTCCTGGGATTGGGACATTTCCGGGGACGGGGCTGATTTCCCTTTCTTCTTCCCGCCGAAGAAGGAGGAGACGAGGCTGAAGACGGTAGGAACCGCCGCGACCACCCAGGGATTCTGGCGAAGGAAACCGAAGCCGCGCATGCCGTACTCGGTATAACGGATCGGTTTCTCGAGCTTGAGATACGCGTCGGACAATTCACCGCGTTGCCGGGAAATCTCCGCGGCGAGACGCTCGCGCTTTTCGCTGAAGGTCTCCTCCACCGGAAGGCTCATGGCTTGGTTTCTCCGGGGGCGGTTTCGGGCTTGGGCCGTAGGCCTTCGACGTCACGCTTCAATTCGGCCAGCGTGTGGGAAAGGAACTTGGGCCGCTCGAGGATCATTTTGCGGGCGATGAAAGCGAGTGCCGCGGTACCGATGATGCCAATGGAACAAATGATCGAGAAGACCAGGACGCGTTCGTCCCAAAAGGCGACGACGAGGAAAAACATGATGAAGAAGACCGTGATACCGAGGCAAAGCAACGCGCCGATGATGACGGCGACGAGTTGAACGGCGCGGACCGCTTCCTCTTCCAGCTCGAGCGTGAGGAGATCGAGCCGGGTATAAACAATAGCAACGATCACGCCCCAAAAGGAGCGGAGCGAAGAGAACAGGCTGGGACCTGCGCCCGGATCAACGCTTTCAGGTTCTGCCATGGCGCTGATCGGGCGGAAGATTAGTCGCGGCGGCGCAGGAACGTGCCGGCGGCGAAGCCGATGCCGAGGAGGAATCCGACTCCGGCGGCGATGCCAACGGCGTTCCAGGGATTCTCGCGGACATATTCATCCGTCGCGACGACGGCTTCCTTGCCGCGGGCTTTGACGACGTCCTGGGCGGTGGCCAGTTTTTCCTGGGCGACCTTGAGGCTTTCTTCAACTTTCACGCGGGCATCGGCGGCTTTTTCGCCGACCACGGAGGCGGTGGCCTTGAGCAACTCTTGCACATCCTTGCCGAGGACCTTGAAATCTTCGACGAGTTTATCACGGGTGACCGACGCATTTTGATTGGAGTTCGTTGACATAAATATCTCTCTTTACACTTAGTTAAGCTTAGGAAAGGCCGAAAGCAAGTAATGATTGGCGGGAGGTAAAAGGACACTGGCCGGGGAATGACACTTATTTGGGAGGGGCATTGGAATCCATCGGTGTGCTGGTCGCCGGAGCCTGAATGGGAGTTGGAGCAGGGACCACGCTGGTGGAATCGGACTTGTCCTTGTCCCGTTCCTTGGTTTCCTGCTTGGGGCCGAGGACGATGAAGAGTTCGTCGAGGAGATTCAAATCCGCGGTGGGCTCAATGGTCGCTTCGCGATAGAGGCCGAAGGTGGGGTACTGATTCCTCACGGTCGGAACCTCGGTCACCGTGCCCAAGCGCAGACCGGCAGGAAAGTAAGGGCCCAGTCCGCTGGTAATGGCGAACTGGCCCACGGCGACGGTGGAAGTCTTGGGTAGGTAGTTCACTTTGACGCGAGGCTTGCCTTCGTCGAAATTTCCCTGGCCCTGCACGATGCCCTGGTCGTGCGTGCCTTCGATGACAGCGGAGATGTTGCAGTTCTGGTTCACCAGGAGGATCACGTCGGTGACATACTGCGAGACGTTACCCGTCTTACCGACGACGCCGCGGGCCGAGACGACTGGCTGGTCCGAGGTCAGGGAATATTTTCCGTGGTACTTCTTGTCGAGGTCCTTGTTGTTTTCCCAGCCGACGTTGATCTGGACCGAGTCCCACCAACTGGAAGGCTCGCGGCTGATGACGCGGCAGGGGAGCAATTCGTATTGGGATGCGGCCTGGAAGCCGAGCATCTCGCGCAGACGCGCGTTGTCGTTTGCATTGTCGGAGAGAAGCTGATTACGCAACTGAAGTTCTGCAACTTGGGCGCGGAGTTTCTTCAGCTCGATTTGCGCCTGGTCAAGGGTCTTGAGCTTGGTGTCCATCTGGGTCACCGCATTGACGGGCGTTTCCACGGTGCGCAACACGGGGCCGAGCAACTCCAGGGTCTGCTTGCGCAACGGCTGGGTAATCGAGGCCGGGAGGAACAGGAGCGTCAGGATGACGAGGACCCCAAGCCCGATACAAACGAGGATCGTTGTGCTTTTTTTCACCGGTGGAAGTCGCTCTCAGGATTGCTTGGCCCGTAGGCCTGGGAAAAGTCGACCGGCGACATCAGCCCCGTCGCTCGGATTCGGCGGCCCGTTTCATGTACTCGAATTCCTGGAGCACTTTGCCGGTGCCTTCTGCGACCGCGCTGAGCGGATCTTCCGCTACGTGGACCGGGAGGCCGGTTTCCTCGGCTAGCATCTTGTCGAGGCCGCGCAGCAACGCGCCGCCGCCCGCAAGGACGATGCCGCGCTCGACCAGGTCGGCGGAAAGTTCCGGAGGGCAACGCTCGAGCGTGATGCGGATCGATTCGACGATGACTTGCACCGGCTCGGCCATGGCTTCGCGGACTTCCTGTGAGGTGATGGTGAGGGTCTTCGGCAGGCCGGCGACGAGGTCGCGGCCTTTGACTTCCATCGTCGATTCCTTTTCCACGGCGTAGGCGGAACCGATCTTGATCTTGATGTCTTCCGCAGTGCGCTCGCCGATCATAAGATTGTAGGCGCGGCGCATGTAGTTGATGATGCTCTCGTCGAGTTCGTCACCCGCAACGCGGACGCTGCGGCAGAAAACGATGCCGCCGAGCGAGATGATGGCGACTTCGGTCGTGCCGCCGCCGATATCGACGATCATGTTGCCGGCGGCTTCCTGCACCGGTAGGCCGACGCCGATGGCTGCGGCCATGGGCTCTTCCATGAGATAGACGTCGCGGGCACCGGCGTTGATGGCGGAATCCTTCACCGCGCGTTTTTCGACTTCGGTGATGCCGGTGGGCACCGCGATGACAATGCGGGGACGGCGCTGGAAACGGCGGTTATTGCTGACCTTGTGGATAAAGGCCTTGAGCATCGCCTCGGTGATCTCGAAATCGGCGATGACACCGTCCTTCAACGGACGTACCGCGATGATGTCGCCGGGAGTGCGGCCGAGCATGCGCTTGGCTTCGTCGCCGACGGCGAGGACGCGCTTGGATCCCGCCTTGATCGCGACCACGGAGGGTTCGCGCAGGACAATACCGCGGTCGCGGACGTAAACGAGCGTGTTCGCGGTGCCGAGGTCGATGCCGATGTCGTTGGAGAAAAGGCCGGAGAAAATATTCATGTGCAATTAAAGAGTAAGAAAGAGATAAGGAGGGTTGTGAGAGAAATCGAAATGAAAAGGTAGCATCTTACAGAAATGTCTGGCCAGCCGCTTCTTGGGCACGAAGCCCCGGTGGCACATCCTTGTCTAGGGGGAGGGGCGGAGAGCGTCAAGGGGGATTGGCCTCCCAAATGCGGAAGGGTCGGACCGGCGGGATTTGAACCCGCGACCTCTTCCACCCCAAGGAAGCGCCCTACCAAGCTGAGCTACGGCCCGTGTTGTCCGAAAAAGATCGGACAGGAAAGGTCACTTTGCCAGAACCGCTGCGTGCGGCAAGCTTGAAAGCGAAAGGATTGATGGAGGAAAACTAATCCGGTCCGGCGGGCTTGACGGCGGCGGCAACCGGTGGCGGGGCGGGCGGAGTCTCGTAATGGGAATTGGGCTTCAGGTAGACTCGCTGGCCGGGATAGTCGATGGTCAGGTCAAAATATTTCCAGACTTCGTTGCCAATAAGTCCGTTCATGTGTTGGAACATGCTCTGGTCTCGTTTGGCGACGGTGACGATCGGTTTCTTCAGCAGGATGTCTCCCACCTGCGCCCCAAAGCAAGGCACGCGTTCCGCCCAAAGGGTCCCGCCAATCCCTTCTGCGGCGCCTTCCCAGCCCTTGGCAAAAGCGAGGTTCGGATAGGAAAGGACATAGTGATGCGCGAGGACAAAGCCATCCGAACAGCCCGTATCCAGCACGAATTCCTCATTGTCGGATTCAAAGTTGCTATTGATCAATTTGGCCTGGACGAAAATCTTCGTATGCACGATCCGGGCAGGGAGCAACTGGCCTGCCTGGCTGGCATTGAAACTTTTGGGATCCATGAACTCGACCGTTTTGGCGACGTAATCGATTTTGATGACGAAGTTGCGCAGAAGGTCATAGCCCAGGATGCCATCGACCCGCGCCCCGCAGGGAGCAATGTCCAGACTGACGTGGTCAAACGTAAGGCCGGGCAAAGCCAGGCTAAGATCGGCGGTATGACTGCCGAGGACGGTGTCCTTTCCGATTCCGCCGAACGAGCGATAAGTGGTACCCGTGGGGATTTTGTATTGCGAGACACAAATTCCATCGATGATGGTAAGCGAAGCTCCGGTATCCAGGATGAACTTGACCTTGTCGTGGCCATTGATGGTTGTCGTGAGGACAATTTCCCCGGCGATGTTCTCGAAGGGCATCTTCGCGCTTGATCCGGTGGCAAAAGTGGAATGAAGAGGAACGATCGGGCCTTCGCCGCGCATTTCCCGCGACCAGCCATCTACCAAGGCCTCGCCCTGGGTGACTTGCTCGACCGTGAGGGCGGCTTTGATGTCGCGCAATAATGTGGTGGCTTCCTCCTCGTGATCCCGTCGATTGGCCAGTTGGATCCATTTATAAGCCTGGACCGGATCTCGTGGAACAAAAATGCCGTTCCAATAAAAATAGGCCAGATAGTACTGGGCGGGGGCCAGGTCATGATAGGACGCCTGCAGAAAGTAGCGAAAAGCCGTTTCCGGATCTTTCGTCGAGCCTTTGCCATTAAAGTAATCGAGTCCTGCTTCCAGCGCGGCCTGCGCATTGCCATGGGCGGCAGCTTTGTCGTACCAGGACAAACTTTCGACATCGCTGGCATTCACGCCGTTGCCCCGGGCGTAACGCTCCGCCACCTGCATCTCATCACTGACGTCATTTCCACCCATGGCGGCGGTCAGGTAATATTGAAAAGCCTTGGCTTGGTCCTGGGGAACTCCGTATCCATTGGCAGAGAGGAAGCCTAGCCAGGATATGGCTCGGAGGTTTTTTTGCTCCGCGGCTTTCTGTAACCAAATTCGCGCCTGTTGATAATCCTGGGCGACGCCGCGACCATTGCAATAAGCCGCCCCAACTTGCTGCTGGGCGTCGGCGTCTCCCTTCTCGGCCTTTCCCAAGAGGGCATTAAAATCGACAGCGAGGGAGGCTGCGGTTTCTTTGGCCGACGAGTTGAAAAGGGGGTTGTTGAGATCGTCAGGGAGGGATGGGGCGGCAAAGCTGGGCTTGGAACTAAAAAGCAAAATCGCCAATGCCGCTCTCGCAATATGCTTGCCGCCGTGGCTCATCTTTATTCGACTCCTCCGTTTGGGATCAAGAGTCACCGTGGTCGGCATGAGTCTATCTTGACGGCATCGCTGGTGCCGTCAAGATTCTGGCTGGGATACCAAGGATTTGGACGACTCTGACCGCCGGAGCGAGTCTACTTGTGGATAAACGTAATATTATCCAGGTAGTAGGTGTCGCTCGTGCCGTTGTTGGCGGTCATATAAAAGTAGAGCGAGTTGATCTTGGTCATGTCCAGCCCGGTTGAGAGCGACGAGAGTGGAATATCCTGCACAATATAGTCGTCGGTGTTTTTGGTCAGCGTCACGGCCGGGCCATAAACGTTGGTCGAGGTGGTGAGTTTCAGGAGCACCGTTTGCGAACTGTTCGTGATCGGCCCCCGGATGGCGATGCGCAGGTAGTTCGCGCCCGTGAGGTTCTGCGTATTGAACGCGATCTGGAATCCAGCCAGAGACGTATACGTCACTTTGTACTGTTCGATTCCTTCATAGGGTTCGTAGCCATTGTCGATGTTGACGATCGACGACGCATGGGTGCCATACCCACCGGTCCAGGCCGTGTGGTTGATCCCGCCAATGAAGACCGGATACACCGTGGTCGGTGTCGTGCTGCCGAAGAGGCTCAGGAACAAAGCGGTCGCATTCGGATAATCGGGGTTCGTCGTGACGACACCGGTAGTGTGGTTATAGCCGTAGATGTTGCTTTCGAAATCTCCACCCTGCTGGAAATAGGAATGCCAGGTCACATTGTTGGTCGTCTTATTGAAGAAGTTATACATGTTCTGGACGAAGATGGTGTTATCGCCGCCACCCTCGTGGTACTGGGAATTCGTGTTGGCCAGGCCCCATTCGGGAACGGTCAGCGGGAGGCCTTTTGAGGAGGCGAAACTAATCCACCAATTGAGGTTGTAGGTGCCGTAGCTGGTCATCGAGGTCCAGTTTTGGTTCCGTTTGGTCGTCTGCTGGGCTGGGGTGCTGTAGCCGGAGCTGGCCCATGTGTAGGGCGTCATCGGATAATAGAGCCCGTTCGGATTCGTGTCGTAAATATCCACGCCGATTTCATCGACGTAGCTGCCATTGGCATCCGGAGCAGGAAAGGCGAGCGAGGGATTGTTCAGCGTGGGACCGAAGTACTGATCGCCGAGCGCGCCGCACCAGTTGAACTTGAAGTGCGCGCCGGGCACCGCGCGCATGGCGGTGACGATGTTCTTCCAGTAGGCGGCATAATTGGCGGGCGTGCCGGTCAGACCACCGGTCCAGCCGCCCTGGCCCCAAGGATACCACGAGCCGTTGAATTCCCAACCAAGCCGGATCGTGCAACTGCCATAGCCCCGGGCGATCAGGTTCTGTGCGAGCGTGGTCCAGTAGCTGTTATAGGTTCCGGCGGCACCTGCGGCGAGATTGTATCCGCCGGAGTTCGGCAGCATCGGAATCGACCAGACGATCTTGTTGCTGTAAGGGGGTGCGAATTGATCCATTCCCCAGAACAGTCCGGCATCCCCGCCCCATTGATTCAGATAGCCGGTGATATCCTGCCAGGACGAATTCGGGCCAAAGGCCACGACCTTGCCGACACTCGTGTTCAGCCAGTTCTCATAATTGGGAAGGCTGTTGCCGTAGTCATTGCCACTTGAAGGCGAGGGGAGATATACGCCGGTCAGCGGGGCTGCGAAGCTCCCTAGGGGCATGAGAACGGTGAAAAGACAGAGCGAAACATATTGAATCCGACGAGTGATGCATAGTGAGGTCATGTAAGTTCCTTTTCGTGGGGCCATTATTTACGTGGTTAATTTCACACCTATCGCATCTTTGGATACATTTTGCCATGGGCTGGTCATTTGACAGTCAATACTCCGAAAAGCGACTGAGGTGGTTTTTACCCCGAAAAGAGATATTTTCGTTCCCAGGACAGGTCCTGCCCGCCAAGTTCTAAACAATGAAGCGACGTTATTTCTTTGCGGCGGGCCTTCTCGTGATGGGAATAATTAGCGTCGCAACATTGGATGCTACTCCCAAGAAAAAGACCACAGATTCGTCGGAAGCAGCTTACACGGGGGCGACGAACTCTGTTTCCCATCCCGATGCGACGGCTCCGAAGAAAAAGAAGAAAACTACGGCTCCTGCTTCTGCCACCGCAGTCACCAACGCTCCTTCTGCCGTCGAAACGAATAAGGTTATAGAGCCTGCCTCAACAGCAGCGGTTTCGACCAATGCTCCTTCGGTCGCCGCAACCAATAGTATGGTCGCGCCTGTTACATCGGCTGCAGCTTCCACCAACGCTGCGACATCATCGACTGCGGCTCCCGCCCCCTCCGTCCACGTGGCGACTTTGTCGACAGCAGACCTCAAGGAATTTGCGGACCAGACTCCTGCCATTCAGGGGTTGATCACGAAGGGGCTGGCCCTGACCAAATTGAATTTGAAATACCAATATGGTTCCGACGATCCATCGAAGGGCGGGATGGATTGCTCCGGCACGGTGCATTATTTGCTGGAACAGACGGGGCTCAAGAATGTGCCGAGGGATGCGAGCGAAATTTATTCATGGGCCTGGAAGGAAGGACATATCCAGCCGGTGACCAGCAGCAGTCTCAAGACGTTTGAACTGGATCGTCTCAAACCGGGCGATTTGTTGTTCTGGACGGGAACCTATGATGTCCAGCGCGACCCGCCGATCACGCATGTGATGATCTATCTGGGGACCAACCGGCAGGATGGGAAGCGGGTGATGGTGGGGGCGAGTGAGGGGCGCACCTACAAGGGCAAGTCGCAATATGGCGTGAGCGTATTCGATTTTGTCCTGCCACGGGCTGCGACGAAGGCGGAGGATTTGTCGCCCCGGTTTATCGGATATGGCCCGGTTCCCGGTTTGTGATGGGGGCGGTAGCTTGGGCGCGGGGAATCTGCCCGCAGAATCTTTTCCGCTCCCCTCTTGCCTTTTTGCCTTAGATTTTTGAAGATGGTGGGATGGACTTGACCCGTATCGTCGAATCGTTGCTGTTTGTCACCGATCGACCCCTGACTTCCAAAGCCATCGCGCGTGCCGTGAATGAAGCGGCGCGGTTTGCTCCCTCGGACGAAACCACCGCCCACGAAAAGAGTACTCCCGCTGACATGGATACTGCGGTCGAGCAATTGAATGTGCAATTGGAGGCCGCAGGATCGAGCCTCATGGTACAGAATATCGGTGGCGCTTATCAGCTCAAGACCCGGCCAGAATTTTCCGTGTGGACCAATCGTCTCTTCGATCAGCCGAAGGCCCCGCGCCTCAGCCAACCGGGCCTGGAGACTCTCGCGGTTATTGCCTATCGCCAGCCGATCAGCCGCGCGGAGATCGAGTCGGTGCGCGGCGTCGCGGTCGATGGCGTTCTCGCCACGCTGCTGGAGCGCAAAGTCGTCAAGGTCGCGGGCCGCTCCGAGCAACCTGGACGGCCGCTGCTCTATGAGACCACGCCGATTTTTCTCGAGCTCTTCGGCCTGAAAAGTCTGGATGAACTTCCCAACGCCGATGAATTGCGCCGGTTCCAACCTCCCGAAATCTCCCATGCCCCCGAACAACAGCAACTTGACGCCGTCCTTGTCCAGGCAGATGCAGAAGCTGCGCCTGAAGGTGGACCAGATCGACCTCAAGATCCTGAAACTCCTCCAGCAACGGAATAAGGTCTCCAGCCAGATCGGCCAGGTGAAACGCCGTCATCAGGCGGCGGTCTACGTCCCTCAGCGGGAAGGGGAGTTGCGTGCCCGGATCGCGAAGTTGAGCCGGGGCAAACTTCCTTTGGAAGCGGTCGACGCCATTTTCCGCGAAATTCTTTCCAATTCCCGCGCCGCCCAGGGACAGGCGCCAATCGGGCTTCTGCAGACCGGTGCGGAGGCGATGATGCTTCCCGCGCGATGGCATTTCGGCGCGTGTGACGGATTTGTGACTAAAAAAAATTGGGCCGGATTGGCGGTAGGTCTGAAGAAAGGCTCGCTGGCCCTGGTCCTGTTGACCGGTGACGATTTGGCGGAGGCCTTGCAAACGAGCGGGGCCCGGAGCCAGTTTCTGTCCCAGTTTAGCATTGTTGGAGACTTCTCTCCCACCCTCGAATCGACGGTTCCACTGGCCCGGAGGATTTTGATCGTGATTCCTCGTACACAAGGGGTTACATACCTGGCAGACCGTCTTATTATTTTAATCGAGTGCAAATCCACGGTGGATACGGTAAAAAGGCTTGTTAAATCCATGTCAGACCAATCCCTTCATGCCGAAGAGCTGCCCGTTCGTGGGCGAGCCGCGCAAAGCGCCACCTCGGCTCTGGTGAGGTTGACCTTGCCGCGATGCGTCGATACGAGCCGCTCAACGGAGCGACTCATCATCGCGGGCAAGTCGGCAGGCCTGCAAATCTCCCTTCTTGGCGTATACCAGGGTACCGAGAAATATGGCGGATAACGCTCCAGTGCCCGAAGGCGCCCCCCAGCCTCCCGCTTTGCCCACGGCCCCGCCGCTCAAGCAGCCCACGGCGGGAAAAGTCGTGGTGTTGCTCTCCTCGGTGGCCAAGGCCCCTCCGGTGAAGAACCAGGCAATCGCGCATGTTGCGCCTACGCCGTCTGCGCCGAAGGAGGTTCCCTTGCGGCCCTCGCTCAAGGTCGTCGCGCCGCCGCCGTTGCCCGCCAAGAAAATCGTTGATGGCAAGCTCGTGCGTCCCGGCGGCAACGCTGAGGTCAGGGCACTGACCAAGACGACCGTAATTTCCAGCACCTCGACCGGGAAAGACAAGAACACAGTACCCCCTTTGGTCACTCAATCACCGGTAACACCTCTTACACCTGTGCCCGAAAAGAGCGAACCGAAGAAGACTTCGGCCCGTCTGCTTATTCCGAAGATCGTCCTCAATGAAACGCCGCCCGAACCCGCGCCAGAGGTGACCGCGCCCGAGGAATCGATTTTGCTCGGACCCGGCGAAACGCAGGAGCATCCGACAAGACCGCCCGCGAATGTCGCCGAGACTACTCCCCCACCGCTTCCCACCACTTCTCCCTTGGTTGTCTTGCCCCCGGTCGGGGCAGGCTCACCATCGGCAAACATGCTCCAGCCGCCGGTGGTATTGAAGGAGGGCGTTTCGCCCACGCCATCGCCGGCAACCAAACTTCCGCCTCCCCTGCCGAAGTCTGCTGACAAGTCGGCTCCGCCGGCCATCCAAGCTGTTCCGAAATTGGTGGGAGCCGAAGCACACGAAACCTCTGGAAAGCTTCGTCCACCTCAACTCCGTACCGACGATCCTCTGGAAAAAAAGAAGGAAGACTCTGCCGTGGCCGCGAAGGAATCGACTTCGCCCGGCACAGTTCCTCCCGCTTTGCCATCGAAAGCGCCGACGACGGCCTCTTCTGGATCGAAAGTTACCGGGCCGATTATTCAGCGCGAAAAGACCGAGCCGCCGGTGATGAACGCCAAGGCCCTGCCGCCGCCGATTGAACCGACCAAGGCCACCGGCAAATCCCTTGCCAAACCCGAGGAGAGCCGGCCTGCGCTCCGGCCTCCAGTCCTCCCCAACAAGGCTCTTGCCAATCTCAAAGCGGGGACTGAGGCAGCTGCTTCCACCACTGGATCCGCAGACAAACTCCCGCCTCAGTTGAGTGTTGTTCCCGAAATGGCTCCCGCAGCCAAGGCAGCGGAAACGGAGAAGCGGAACGCCCCAGTCGGATTGCCATCCAAGACGGATGCCAAGCCGCCGGTGGTGCCCACAGACAAGCCGCCCCTGCCATTGACCCGTGCGGAGCGGTCGAAGAAGAGACGCCGCATTGAGGCGATTGCTTTTTACGTGATTCTCGTCGTCCTGATCGGACCGGGGCTCTATCTCGGTACGCTCCGATTCTGCCGGGAGACGAAACTGGAGGGCCAGGTCATTCCCCCCGCCGGCATGCCGCTGGCGGATGAAGTATGGATCGTGAGTGATTTCCGGCAACTGGCGGCCGGCATTACCGACGACCTCGCCGAGGAGCGCGCTCCGTTGCTGCTCGAGATGCACGAGAAACAGGACCACGTTCAGCGCGTGCAGGCTGATCTCGCCATGCGCGAAGAACGGATCCGTCTTCTTCAGGCGCAGATTCAGGCGGCGAAGGACGAGGAGGGCAAGGTCGTCATGCAGGCCCACGATGCCGCGCAGGAACTTTGGGACGGTCCAGGCGCGAAGCTGGATGACGATTATAACGCCCGCCGGATTGCCTTGCAGGATGCGATCGCCAGCCGGGCGAAGTCGCTCAACCTGAAGTACGCGCCCGATCCCGCTTACAATGCCCCCGAGGTCTGGGCCAACGCCTACCGCCTGGGACTCTACGAAGTCCCGACCGGGGTTGATGCGGGCAAGGAATACCAATGGCTGGCCGACCAGATGAAAGCCTGGCGTGATTTTGTGAAGGCCCAGGACGACAAGCGCGAGCAGCTGCGCGAGCAGGCCGCCCAGATCAAGATGAGTCCCGCGGCGAAACTGACCGATCTCAATGCGAAGATCGATGAATTGCAGCATCGCATTGATAACACGCAGGCGGAGGAGGAACCGCTCAAGCCGGAGTTGCAACAGGCGCAGGCCGACCTGGCGGAAGTCCAGACCACGGAGACAGGCCTCGACGCCAAGTACTACCGCCAGCTCAGTGCGTTGCCAGTGGGCAGTGTCACCAAGCGGTTGCCGATGGATACGAATGGCCGGTTTTCCTGGCCCAACCTGGAGAATGACAGTCCATTCGCCGAAGGGGAGAAGGAGCATCGCTATTGGATCTTCGCCCGTGCGACACGTGCGGACGGACGCGAATACTGGGCGCTCGGTCGCTTCAGTATTCAAAAGGACCATACCCTCGGGTTGTTGATCGAGCCGGACAGCTTTGTTTCGACCAAGGCGATGTTGCGCCCGGAGTTGACGCCGGATGAGCAGGCGCAATAAGACCGTGGCCCCCAAGACTTGGGCTTGGCGACGTTGGATTGGTTCGAACACGAAAGAACTCTGGGCCGGGCGGCTTGAGGCGACCAAAATCCCCTGGGTGGTGACAGAGCGGCCCCAGCGTTCCCGAATCCTGCTGGAAGCCTATACCGAACAACAGGAGGTTGCGGTATTATTAAACCGGCAGTTTGGCGGGCAAGTCCGTCTTGTGAAGACCTCCGAATGGGTGCAGTCGATGCCCGCACCGCCGCTGCGGATCGGGCGCAAGTTGGAGATTGTCCACGCCAAGGCGAAGAAGCGTTCGACGCTTCCACAACTCCACATCCCGCATGGCGTGGCCTTTGGCAGCGGCGATCACGCCACGACGCACATGCTACTGGGAGCCCTGACCCGTTTTGAGAATTGGGATCGGACAAGTGTGCTCGACTTGGGAACAGGCAGCGGGGTCCTGGCATTGACGGCGCGGTTGTTCGGCGCACGGAAAATCGTCGCGACCGACTTTGATGCCGATGCCGTCCGCACAGCCCGACAGAATGAGGCACTTAATTTTCGCGAGCCGGTGATTCGCTGGCAGTGCGCCGACGTCAAGCGTCTCAAGGTCAAAAAGCCGTATGATCTAGTGCTGGCGAATATCTTCAGTGAGATCCTTTGTCAGGCTGCGCCACAGATCGCAGGCAGCGTTGCGCCGGGGGGACAGCTTTGGCTTAGCGGCATCCTGCGCGAGCAGCAGAAGGATGTGGTCCCGGCGTATCGCCGACAGAAATTGAAGCTCGTCCGGGCCGTCAGTCGCGGCAAGTGGATCATGCTCCAATGGAGCAAACCGCAGGCTTAAGAAAGCGGATGGTCCGTGAAAAAGACGGCGTAGACGAAATATCCGATCGCTCCCAGCGCGATAACGGCAAGGAGGCTGAGGATGGCCACCCACGTTTTATTCGACTGGCCCCGCGGCGCCTTGGCAATGGGGGAGGCATTGACAAAATTTTCCGGGCGTCCCTGGGAGACGCATTCGGACAGATTGACCCGCTCAGAGAGACTCGGCATCGGCTGGCCCGGGGGCTGGTGCTCGGAATCGTAAAGCAGTTCGATATTGCCCAGGCGGACGACATCGTTGCGGCGAAGCTTTTGCTCGGTGATTTTTTCACCGTTGACCCGCGTACCATTGGTCGAATCGAGATCCTTGATGACATAGTCGAGGGCATCGAGCTTGAGCACGGCGTGATGACCGGAAACGCTGGCGTGTTCGACCTGGACCTTGTTATCGGCGACCCGGCCCACGGTGATCTCCGGGCCGGCGAGATCGAAAGACTGGCCAGCAAATTCCGGCGACTGTGCGACTAAACGGGGCATAGTGGCAAACGCTACGAGTTATTTTCGTGCTTATCAATCATTTTACTGAAATCTCGGAAAAAGTAATCTGCGTCATGCGGCCCGGGGGCGGCCTCCGGATGATACTGGACCGAGAAAACCGGCTCTTTGCGATGGCGCAGGCCTTCGCTGGTATTGTCGTTGAGATTGATTTGCGTGGTTTCGGCCTCGGCGGCGGGCAGAGACTCGGGATCGACCGCGAAGCCATGATTTTGGGAGGTGATGCTGATCCGGCCCGTGGTCAGGTCCTTGACTGGCTGGTTGCCGCCGCGATGGCCGAACTTCAACTTGAAGGTTTTTCCACCGAGGGCATAGCCGAGGATCTGGTGCCCCAGGCAGATGCCGAAGATAGGCTTCTTGCCGATGAGAGCGCGGACGGTCTTATGCGCGTAAGTGATGACGCCGGGATCACCGGGGCCGTTGGAGAGGAAAATGCCATCTGGGTTGGAAGCGAGTGCTTCATCCGCCGAGGCCGTGGCTGGGAGGACACGCACTTGGAAGCCGTGCTGGCGCAGGCGGCGCAGGATATTGGTTTTAAGGCCGAAATCGAAGGCGACGATGCGGTGCTTCACGGGTGGCAGCGGGGCGAAATAATCCTCGCCGGTGAGGGGAGGTGAACCGGCAGGGCGCTTCCCTTGGATGAGCGTCCACTTGCGGCTGAGCTTGTCCTCGGGGTCCCAGTCATACGCGGCGGGGCAGGTGACTTGCTTGACGAAGTCGGTCTCGAGGTAGGACCACTTCTTCGCGAGATCGACCGCGGCGGCGTCGGAAAGTTTTTCTGACGTCATCACGCCGCGGAGGGAGCCCTGGGTGCGTAGACGCAGGGTAAGCGAGCGGGTATCGATGCCGGTGAGGCCGGGGATGTTGTGGCGCTTGAGATAGGAATCGAGGGTCTCGACACTGCGCCAGTTGCTGACCACGGGGGAGAGTTCGCGGACGATCAGGCCCGAGACGTGCGGCTCAAAGGACTCGACATCGAGCGGGTTGATCCCGGTGTTGCCGATGAGCGGATAGGTCATCGTGACGATCTGGCCCTTGTAGGAGGGATCGGTCAGGATTTCCTGGTAACCGGTCATCGAGGTGTTGAAACAGACTTCGCCATTGACGGTGAGGGGCGCGCCAAACGAGAGGCCGCGCCAGATGGAGCCGTCTTCAAGGGCGAGGAGGGCGGGATTCATGGTGCTCCAATATCGCGGGTTAAGCGCGAAGCTCAAGAAATTGTGTGTGAAATTTTGACGGGGTTTGGGAAGAGTTTCGCACCGAGAGCAGTAGAGGGAAGTGCTTGACGCGCGCGCGTGATTTCCCAAGCATTAACCAACTGCCAGACGCATGGGCTGGCGCTGATTCCTTCATCTGGCGAACGCATGGTCGCTGTCATATTCATTACGAAAGGGATTTATCATGGCAACCGTTCAAGCACTTGTGGCGTGTTCCGATCTTACGGGCTACGCAAAATTCAGCAGCAAATTGTCGGAAGAGGAGCTCTTCCGCTTTCTCTCCGATTACTACGAGTTCGTGGGAGATACGATCGCTTCCTGCAGCGGAAGAGTGATCAAATTTATGGGCGATGCGGCGTTGATCACGTTTCCCGAAGCTCAGGCCGATGCCGGAGTTCGAGCGCTTCTTACGCTTAGGGCTGAAGGGGACAAATTCCTAGCGCTGCGCAGTCTACCCTGCCGACATCATCTTCGGGCTCACTTTGGTCCCATTCAGCAGGGTGAACTGGGTACGCGGACGGACAAGCGCCTGGATATCATTGGTTCCACGGTAAACACGATGTTCATGCTCAAGGCATCCGAGTTTGCCATTACACCCGAGGCTTTTCGGAAGCTGACTTCAGAGACGCGAAAGTTTTTCAAGAAGCATACGCCGCCAATTACTTATATTCCGGTCAATCAGCTTCATAAGGACTGACGCTAACCGCGAAGCTCTGGATGACTGATTTCTATTGCAGCAGATGGCCGTTGATGACTTCAGCATAAGTCTTAAAATGAAACTTACAGACCGACTTGAGAGCCTCCGGCCCTGACTTCTTCACGATCTCCCGCGCGGCGGCTTTGACTTGGGCGGAGGCGCCTTTGGGGAGAGTGAGGCCGACTTTCTCGCTCAGGTATTTGAGCCGGGTTAGGAAACCGGCGCGGGCGAGGATGGAGGCGGCAGCGACTGCGATGTCGCTTTCGGCCTTGGTCCGTTGCTGCAGGATGATCTTCTTGCCGCGCTCCTTTAATTGGCGCTGGATGAGGCTTTCATGGGCGAATTTGTCGGAGAGGGCGCGGGGACACGTGGGCCAGCGCCCGAGCAGGTTCTCGATCACCGTGGCGTGACCCCAGGCGAGGAGGCTGTTGAGGTTCCGGAATTTGACGTAGAGCTCGTTGTACTTCTCGGGCGAGATGACGACGACGTTGCAGCGGTCGAGCGTGATCAGGTCCTTGATCGCGTCGGCGAGATCGAGCGCCTTTTGGTCGCTGGTGATCTGCTTGCTGTCCTTGACGCCGAGGTCGAGCAACTGGCGCGGTAGGTCGCCGTCGACGTAGACGCCCGCGATGACCAGTGGCCCGAAGAAATCGCCCTTGCCGCTTTCGTCGATGCCGAGGTGGGGCTGGAACATCTCGGGGTTGTGGATTTCGTCATAGCCGAGTTTGGCCTCGCCGACAATTTCCGGCTCGATGGTGAACTCGACGAATTCCTTCGCGCCCTTGCCCTGCACGAGCAACTTGCCGGAGGTGTAGGCGTTGATGGTGAGTTTTTGTTTCTGCGCGCCGAAGAGCGTGTAAGGTACTTCACGGAACGTGAAACTTTTTTCCTCCAGAATGCCGCGCAGTTTTTCCGCCTGGGCGGGTGTCACTTTAAACGTGAAGCTGGAAGGTTCAGGCACGATGCCCTTTTCTAAAGCAGAGGAGCAGCGTTGAAAATGAAATCCTTGCCCACGCCGAAACAGTGGCGGGTCCTGCGCACCAAACTCGCTGCTTGGTATGAGACGGCCAAGCGTGATCTGCCCTGGCGACGCACCAATGATCCCTACGCGATCACCGTCTCCGAGTTGATGCTGCAGCAGACGCAGGTGGTGACGGTCATTCCCTATTATAAGCGGTGGATGAAGCAGTTCGCGACCTGGCAGACGCTCGCCTACGCGAAGGAGCCGGAGGTGATCAAGGCGTGGGAGGGGCTAGGTTATTACCGGCGGGCGCGCAATTTGCATGCGCTGGCGAAGATCGTAGTGCTGACGGGCGGTGAATTGCCGCACAACGAGGAAGGGTTGCTCAAGCTGCCGGGCTTCGGGCCCTACACGGCTGCTGCGGTGGGAAGCATCGCCTTCGGGTTGCCGCTCGCGGTACTGGACGGGAACGTTATGAGGGTGCTGACGCGGTTGCTGGCATTGTCGGACGATATTTCATTGCCCACAGCGCGGTTGAAATTGCAGGACATCGCCACGGTCTTCCTGGGCGACGGCGATCCTTCCGCGCATAACCAGGCGGTCATGGAGCTCGGCGCGACGGTCTGCCTGCCGCACAATCCGATGTGCTTGATTTGTCCGCTCCAGGCTGGTTGCGCGGGAAAAGACCATGCGGAGGATTTCCCGGTGAAGACGCGTATCGCCACGGAGAAGCGGACGGAGACGGTGGCCATCCTGCGTCACGGCAATCGCTTCTATTGCGAGCAGGTGCCGGAAGGCAAACCGTGGCACGGCCTCTGGCGCTTCCCCGATTTCGACAAGACGACGATGCGGGGAGGGCGCGTGATGGTAACGATCAAGTACGGCATCACCAAGTACGCGGTGACCATGGACGCCGTGGAAGCGCAATGGAAGGGGCGTGCACCGGTCTCGGAGACAGTGCGCTACCTGACAGCGGAGGACATCCGGGAGTATGCTTTTGCTGCCCCGCATCGGAAGTTGATGAAGATGCTGACAAAGAGCAGTTCGTCGTCTTGAGCTTGTCGAAGGATCAGCTTCCGATGGATTTTCAAAATCGGTAGTCGGCTGCTAACGAGCACATTTTTCGAAGGCTGATCCTTCGACAAGCTCAGGATGACGGAGGCGGAGGGGGACAAAAAAAGCCCCGACCGGAGTCGGGGCTTTTTAGACGGCGACGGTCATAGGCCGCCGCTACTTTAATTTTTCTCCGAACGGCGGCGTTTGTTTTCGTCGAGGATCTTTTTGCGGAGGCGCAGGCTGCTTGGAGTGGCTTCGACGAACTCATCCGGTCCGATGTACTCGAGCGCGCGCTCGAGGCTCATCTTGATCGGGGTGTCGAGCTGGATGCCCTTGCCATCGCCCTGGGAGCGCATGTTCGTCAATGCCTTGGCCTTGCAGGGATTGACCGCCATGTCGTCCGGACGGGAGTTTTCACCGACGACCATGCCGGCATAAATCGCGTCGCCGGGGCTGATGAAGAGGCGGCCGCGTTCCTGGATGTTGTTGATCGCAAAGCCGGTCGCATCGCCGGTTTCCATCGAGACGAGTACGCCGTTGAGGCGGGTCAGGATTTCACCGAGCTTCGGCGCGTACTCCTTGAACAAATGGCTCATGATACCTTCACCGCGCGTCAGGTTGACGAGGTCGGTTTCGAAGCCGATCAAGCCGCGGGTGGGGATCACCGCTTCCACCGAGACGGTGTTCTGGTGATGGTTCATGTTGACGATTTCACCCTTGCGATTGGCGAGGTTCTGGAGGATGTCGCCCAGCTTGTCGGCCGGGGTCTCGACGTAGACGGTCTCGAACGGTTCGAGCACATTGCCTTTGTCGTCCTTGTGGTAAATGACCTCGGGGCGGGAGACCATGACTTCAAAGCCTTCGCGCCGCATCTGCTCGACGAGAATGGCGATCTGCATTTCGCCGCGGGCGCTGACTTCAAACACGCCGGCCGCATCGGTGTCAGCGAGGAGAATGCTGACATTGGTGCGGGTCTCGCGGACGAGACGGTCGCGGATGTGGCGGGCCGTGAGGAATTTTCCTTCGCGTCCGGCGAGAGGGGAATCATTGACGACGAACTGCATCTTGATCGTGGGCGGATCGATGTCGACGAACGGGACCGGTTCGGCGGTCTCGGAATCGGTCAGCGTTTCGCCGATGAAGATATCCTCAAAGCCGGCGATACCGACGATGGTGCCCGCGTTGGCTTCGTTGATCTCGATCTTGGCCAGGCCGGCATGGGAAAGGATTTTGGTGACGGTGCCCTTTTCGCGCGTGCCATCCTTATGGATACAGAAAATCTTGTCGCCCATAGTGACCTTGCCGCCGGTGATCTTGCCGTAGGCAATACGACCGAGGTAGTCGCTGTAATCGAGATTGGAGACGAGCATTTCAAAATGCTGGTCGGGATTTGCCTTGGGCGGCGGAATCTTTTCGATGATCGTCTCGTAAAGGGCGGTCATGCCGGCATTGCGGGTCTCGTCATCGAGTTGACCCTTCCACTCGTGCGAGGCAAAGCCGAGCTTGGCCGAGGCGTAGACGGTGGGGAAATCGAGCTGCTCATCCGTGGCGTGGAGTTCGAGGAAGAGCTCGAAGATCATATCGAGGACCTTATGCGGGCGGGCGTTGTCGCGGTCGATCTTGTTGATGACGACGATCGGCTTGGCGCCGACTTCGAGCGCCTTGCGGAGCACAAACTTGGTCTGCGCCTGGGGACCATCGAGGGAATCGACGACGAGGACGACGCCGTCGATCATCTTGAGAATGCGCTCCACTTCGCCGCCGAAATCGGCGTGGCCGGGAGTGTCGACGATGTTGACGTGGTAATCCTTGTACTGGAAGGCCGCGTTCTTGGCCTTGATCGTGATGCCCTTTTCGCGCTCGAGGTCCATCGAGTCCATGACGCGCTCGACAACGGCCTGGTTGGAGCGGAACGTGCCAGACTGGCGGAGCAATTGGTCGACAAGAGTGGTTTTGCCGTGGTCGACGTGGGCGATAATAGCGATGTTGCGAATCTTTTCCATAGAGGTAGCCCCGGTTTGGGGGGAACCTGAGAAGCTAGCGGGGTCTGGGGCTGCGCACAAGGGGATTCTTGCGGCTTTCCTGTGACAGATGCAGGCCGATAGGCCGCAACGGGTTATTGCTGCGACTGGGCCTGTTGGCGGAACAGAATTTCATCGCCGGGAACGACGGCGCCTTCGCCGGAGGCGAGTTGGTGGCGTCTCATTTCAAAGTCAGCCTCGAGTTGATCGACCTTGGCCCGAATGAGACCTAGTTCATCCGGAGACAACGTCTCCAGCTTGGCGAGAATTTCGTTCAGGGTCATATTCTATTTCTTCCCAATAAACCGCGCGATGCGCTCGACGGCGATCTCGAGTTGGCCCATGCCCGTCGCGTAGCTGCAGCGGACATGGCCTTCGCCGCTGGCGCCGAAGGCGGTGCCGGGGACGACGGCGACCTGTTCCGCCTTGAGCAGGCCGAAGGCGAAGTCGTGCGACGACTTGCCGGTCGATTTGATGCTGGGGAAAAGATAGAACGCACCACGCGGTTCGAAGCAGGGGAGGCCCATGTTGCGGAAGGCGTGGACGAGGAAATTGCGGCGCAGACGATATTGCTCACGCATTTCTTCCATGTCGCCCCGGCCATGGCGCAAGGCTTCGAGCGCGGCTTCCTGGCTGACGATGGGCGCGCAGAGGATGCCGTACTGGTGGATGCGCATCATGGCATCGATCAACGGAGCGGGGGCGCAAGCGTAGCCGATGCGAAATCCGGTCATTGCGAAGGCCTTCGAGAAACCGTGCAGGAAGATGGTCCGCTCGCGCATGCCCGGCAGCGAAGCGATGGAGGTGTGACCGTTGGTGCCGTAGGAAAGCTCGGAGTAAATCTCGTCGGTGATGACGAGCAGGTTGTGCTCGATGCAAATCGCGGCGATCTCCGCCAACTCGCCCGCAGTCATGACGCCGCCGGTGGGATTGCAAGGGAAATTGAGGAGCAATACCTTCGACTTGGGCGTGATTGCGGCCTTGAGCACGTCGGGACGCAGCTTGAACTCGTCCTTCTCCTCGGTGCCGAGCGGGACAGCCACGCCATGCGCCAGCGAGATGCTTGGGCTGTAGGAGACGTAGCAAGGCTCGTGATAAAGGACTTCATCGCCGGGATTGAGCACGGCGCGCAGGGCGAGGTCGAGCGCCTCGGAGACACCGACGGAGATCAGGATTTCGGTCGCGGGATCGTACGTGAGTTTGTAGTCGGAGGCGAGGTAGCGGGCGATCTCCTCGCGCAGCGTGAGCAGGCCGAGATTGGAGGTGTAGCCGGTCTTGCCGCGTTCGAGCGCATAGATGGCGGCTTCGCGGATATGCCAGGGCGTGACGAAATCGGGCTCGCCGATACCGAGCGAGATGACGCCCTTCATCGACTGGACGATCTCGAAGAAGTCGCGAATGCCGGAACGCGGGATCGCGCGCACGTGGTCCGCGACGTAATCCTTCGGTGACGTGGGGGAAAGGGGGATGACGGGAAGGTGCATGGGGGTAGGCTTTCGCACGGGAGGCGAGCGTTAAGGACTGACCTGGAGCCGTTCCTCGGTCTCGATTTTGGCGCGCAGGACGCCCTGCTGCTTGTAGGTCTTCAGGTTGAAATGGGTGGCGGTGGAGAGCACGCCGGGGAGGGTGGAGAGCTTCTCCGAGACAAACCCGGCGACTTCCTGGAGGGTCTTGCCCTCAATGAAGACAAGCAGGTCGAAGCCGCCGCTCATGAGAAAGCAGGAATGGACCTCGCGGTATTGCGCGACGCGGTGCGCGAGCTTGTCGAAACCGCCTTCGCGCTCGGGCGTGACCCGGACTTCGATGACCGCCTTGACGCTGGTGCGCTTGGCGCGCTCATCGTCGACGATGGCCTTGTACGCAAGGATGGTACGGTCCTTTTCCAGCGCCTTGATGCGCTTTTTGACCTCGTCCGGAGTGCTCTTCAACTGGGCAGCAAGCACCTCCGGCGTGGCCAGGGCGTTTTCTTCCAGAAGATTCAATAAGGCTTCGTCCATCGGTGGAGCCTACAGGAAGTGGGACCGAATGTCGAGATGGGGAAGAGAGGCCGGCTTGCTTCAAGTTGTAAACCAAATTTAAAACCGCATACTAGAGGTCAGAAGTCTTATGCAGGACAATTACATCAACCGAGCCTTTCTTGATACGCCTAAGACTATTCTGGGGGACATCCTGCTTTTCATCGCGGGGGTCGTGATGGGGGAGGGGCTGTTCCTCGTTGTGCAAGGTTGCATTGGAGGTGGAGGGGGAATCTACGGTCCCTTGGACTTTCTCTTTGACCTTTTATTCGCCTACGGCTGCGGAGCTCTGTCGGGGGTAGGGCTTCTTTTATGGCGATCGATTTTTGGTTCATCTATCGGCTGATGTTCCAAGAGGAATCGGGATTTACGTTCTTCTTTGTGATTGCCGCGAATCAAATGGCACTGGCCATGTGCCCGTCCATTCTGCAGGGAATATTTTTGGAGGACTTGCCAGGAGGTATTGTCGCATTCCTGGTTCTGGGACTCCTGTACTGGGGAAACAAAAAGCTTAAGACGAAGTTTCTTGGACCTGTGGGATAGAGGGCATCTCAGGAAAACAAAAAGCCCCGACCAGAGTCGGGGCTCTTCTTTGATTGAGTAGGGACGCGAGTCTCTTCGCGTCCCATTTCGACGAACGGCAGCGGAGTGCCGTCCCTGCCAATTACATATGCGCGATGATGTTGTCGCCGAAGGCGGAACAGCTGATCTTCGTCGCGCCTTCCATCTGACGGGCGAAGTCGTAGGTGACCTTCTTGCTGGCGATGGCGCCATTGAGGCCCTTGATCAGGAGGTCGGCCGCTTCGGTCCAGCCCAAGTAGCGGAACATCATCTCGCCTGAGAGGATGACCGAGCCGGGGTTGACCATGTCCTTGTCGGCGTACTTCGGTGCGGTGCCGTGGGTCGCTTCGAAGATCGCGTGGCCGCTGATGTAGTTGATGTTGCCGCCGGGGGCAATGCCGATGCCGCCGACCTGCGCCGCGAGCGCGTCGGAGAGATAATCGCCGTTGAGGTTGAGCGTCGCAATGACGTCAAAGTCTTCCGCACGGGTGAGCACCTGCTGCAGCGTGATATCGGCGATGGCGTCCTTGATGATGATGCCCGCGCCGGGTTTGCCCTCGGGGATCTGGCACCAGGGACCGCCGTCGATCTCGACCGCGCCGAATTCCTTCTTGGCGAGCTCATAGCCCCAGTCGCGGAAGGCACCTTCGGTGTACTTCATGATGTTGCCCTTGTGGACGAAGGTTACCGACTTCTGCTTCTGGTCGATCGCGTACTTGATCGCCGCGCGCACAAGGCGTTCCGTGCCGGGTTGCGAGACCGGCTTGATGCCGATGCCGACGGAGGAAGGCTTCTCTGCGCCGAAGCGGATCTTCTTGAAATCCTTGGGATACTTTTCCTTCAGGAACTCGATGACGGCGAGGGCGGCTTCGCTGCCCGCCTCGAAATCGATGCCCGCATAAATGTCTTCGGTGTTTTCGCGGAAGATGACCATGTCGACCTTCTCGGGATTCTTCACTGGAGTCGGGACGCCGGTGAAATACTGGACGGGGCGCAGACAGACGTAGAGATCGAGCATCTGGCGCAGCGCGACGTTGAGCGAACGGATGCCGCCGCCGACGGGCGTGGTCAACGGCCCCTTGATGCCGACGAGATATTCCTTGAAGGCTTCGACGGTGTCATCCGGAAGCCAGTTGTCGAACTTGGTCTTGGAGGCCTCGCCCGCGAAGACTTCGAACCAGGCAATCTTCTTCTTGCCGCCGTAGGCCTTGGCCACGGCCGCATCCATCACCTTTTCGCTGGCCTTCCAGATGTCGCGGCCCGTGCCATCGCCACGAATGAAGGGGATCACGGGATTATCGGGAACGGTCAGGACGCCGTTTGAGATCGAAATTTTGCCGCCAGCGGGAGGAGTGATGTCTTTATATGCCATAGAGGCGTCGATTGAAGCACGAGTCAGACCGGTATGGCAAAAAAAATGCGCCTGCCTGTCGAATCAGGAGAAGGTCAGTGCAGCCTCAAGGTCAAACGCGGTCGACACCGACTCTGAAACCCTGCCAATATCGGCCAATGCTCTCGAGTCAGGATTGTTGTGTCTTAAATGGAGGAAGCGGTGCCTGGGCTTTTCAGTCGCTGGCAGGTCAACTCGCAACCGCCATTGGGATCGAAGTTTCGAATGAGCCCCGCCGATTCAATTATCTTCTCCAGAGTGAAGAGATCACAGGGGACTCGCAAATTGGTTCCTTCATTCCGTTGGACGCCCTACGACTGGCATCCGACAAAAGGCTCCTGGCCTCCTGCTTTCAAAAATACCAGGTTCCGACGCCAAGAACATGGCTGACTGATTCTTGGGAGGAAGCTTTGCGTTTTGTAAGGGAGCACAAAAATAAGGAATGGTGTCTCAAGTATCCAACCGGTTGTGGAGCGGCTGGGCATAAAATGTTGAGTGCGGAAAGTACCGAGACCTCCAATTGGCCGCGTCCCTTCATCATACAGGAGTTTATCCGCTTGGAGCATCCGGAAGTGTATCGGACGTTTTGCGCCGGGGGCGAAATATTTGGCTGGGTGGCCAGACGGTACTCCTCGGGAGGGGGCACTTCACCTTGGGTGGCACATGCGCGTGGTGCCCGCTATGTCAGACTTGAAGGGCCTCCGCCCGAAGTCTTGCACGTGGCGGAATGTGCCTTGAAGGCTGCAGGACTGGTCGACTCATTCGGGTGCGTCGACCTGCTACGGCGACCTTCGGGCGAATGGGTTGCCCTTGAGGTTGGAACCGATGGACTTTTCAATCATGTCGATCGTGAACTCGACGATCCGGCCTTGGAAGCGGAACTTCTTGATCGCATCGCTAAGGCGTTTTGGCGCGCGTTTTCTAAACTTTGCTGAATTGGTAGCTGTGGCAGAGAAGTTTGAGCCGGTCTTGATGCTAACTCCGCTTGTCGTAAGGCAAAAAATCTTCAAACCCGGCAAAATATGTGTGGAGATAAAGGAAAGTCTGGTATAACGGGAGTGTGCATTCGATTTTGCTGATCGATGACGACGCCCAAACCCGCAAGGCCTTTGGGATGGCCCTGCGCCAGCGCGGGTACCAGGTCATCGAAGCCGATTCGGGTTATACCGGCCTTGAGGCGGCGAAGAAGTATCTTCCCGACCTGATCCTGACTGATATCAACATGCCGGGAGGCGATGGCCGCGCATTGCTTCATCATATCCGGCATACTCCGGAACTGAATGCCAAGCAGGTAGTGTTGATGACGGGACATGCGGAACTGGTGACGCCACGGACGGCCATGGAAGAGGGGGCCGACGATTTCCTGATCAAGCCCTTCACCCTGGAGGCGCTTTGTTCCTGCGTCGAAGCCCGGCTGCGCCGCGCGGAGATTCACTGGCGGGTGGAAGACCGCAACTTGGAGAAGCTGCGGACCTCCCTGTTTGCGACACTGCCGCACGAGCTCTTTACCCCGCTGGCCGGGATCATGGGCGTGTCCGAATACCTGCACTCACATGCCACCTACATCTCTCTCGGAGAGATGCAGCAACTCCATGCCGAGATTTATGCCTCGGGCCAGCGCCTGCAACGCACGCTGACCAATTATTTCCGCATCCTGGGGCTGGAAGACGAAGCGGCAAGGCTGCAACATCGGACATTGCTGCCGGTGGACAAGGTTCGTCCGGCGATTCAGGCGGGAGTTGATGCGGTGCTGGCGCGGCCCGGCCCTCCGCGAACGATTAACATGGAGTTGTCGGATTTTGCCGTTCGCACCCACGACGACGATCTAAGGACAATCGTGGAGGAGTTGGTCGATAATGCGCGAAAGTTTTCCGCCATCGGCTCCGAAATTACAGTGCACCTGGACAAGGCGGGAGATCTGACCGTTACCAATCAGGGAAGGGGCATGACGGCGGAAGAGATCGAACAGATCGGCGCCTTTCAGCAATTCGACCGCAACAAGCATAGTCATGGAGGCCTGGGGCTGGGACTTGTCCTGGTGCAAAAACTGGCCGAACGGAATGGAGCCAAATTCTCCATCGCTAGCCAGCCCGGGCAGGAGACGAAGGTAAGTGTCCGCTTTAAAGAGAGAGCAAAGTAAAGTCGCGGCAACGGGAACGTGAAGATGATTTTCCGCAATTCGCGTCAAAACTCCGAAGAAAATTTTGATCCCGCTTGATTTGTCGCTAGTGGATTTTAGGATGCATGATGCTTGAAGCCAGTGTTGCGCCTGTTGCGGCGTCTTTTCCTGTCACATCCCTGCCACAAATTCCTCACCTGAAAACGACCGTCGATCCTTTTGCCCCGCGGGACACGTTTGCGCGGAGGCACCTGGGGCCCCAGCCCGATGAAGTAGCGGTGATGTTGAAAGCGACGGGTTACGCCTCACTGGAAGAGCTGGTGGACGATGTCATTCCCCCGGCGATCCGGTTACGCCGCCCGCTCGATTTGCCGCCCGCCAAGGGTGAACGCGCCGCGTTGGAGTCGCTGCGGGAGATCATGGCGAAGAACAAGGTGTTCCGGTCGTATCTCGGGCAGGGATACTACGACACGATCACGCCACCGGTCATTCAGCA
>Ga0207641_10001007_pt1 | contig 28771 bp, 18 predicted proteins | sample KBSSwiS62_FD_184306 | JGI IMG/M metagenome (GOLD analysis project Ga0207641, IMG submission 184306) | Switchgrass rhizosphere microbial communities from Kellogg Biological Station, Michigan, USA - KBS Switchgrass S6-2 (SPAdes) (version 2) | ecosystem: Host-associated > Plants > Roots >... | reverse complement strand
GGGGTCGCGCCGGCGCGACCCCTGCGCAGGGCGGGGCACCCACTGGGGCCCGCGACCGCGGCCAGGGCGGCTCCGGCACGGCGACCGGTTCGGGCACCGGGCAGTCCCGGGCGTGGTCGGCCAGCGACCCGCTCGACACCGCCGGATCGGCTCGCGGTGGCTACGACCTGGCTGATCCACTCTCCGGCCCGCTCAGCCGGACCGATCCACTGGGCACCGGCCCGCTCAGCCGGACCGATCCACTGGGCACCGGCTCGCGGACCGGCAGTTGGAACCGGACCGGCGCGGGCACCGGGCCGGGAGCCGCCCGCGGCGGTTCCGCCACCGGAGCCGCGCAGAGCCGGGCGGCGGGCGCGACCGGGCCGGACGCCACTCGCGGCGGCGTGCTGGACTCGGGCACCGGGGCGATAAGCCGTCCGACGACCGCCAGGTCCGGCGGCCCTTCGACGGACCAGGCGGACCGGTTCCGCCAGTCCGGGAGAAGTCCGCTCGCCGATCCGGCCGACGCCGCCGGCTCCACCGGTCCGCTGCCACTGGACGCCGGTGCCCGCGGCGGCACCGGTCGCTTCGGCACGGCGGCATTCACCAAGACGGGCTCGGGCACCGGGCCGCGCCAGACCCGGCCCGGTGAGGACCGCGACGTCGACGACCTGCTTTTGGACGACCAGGACGAGGACGGCGCGGACGACGACAACGACGACGAGAGCGAGGGCCGCCTTGGCGGCGCCCGCCGCCGGCTGCGCGGGCTCGGCCACGCCTCAGGTCGACTCGGTGGCCTCGGGCACGATGACGGGGACGAGGACGACGAGGACGACTATGCCGACGGTGGTGGCCGGGCTGCCCCCGCCGCCGGCCTTCTCGACAAGGTGCGGTCGAGCAGAAGCCGCCTGCTCGCCGTCGGCGCGGCCGCTCTGGTCCTGGTGGTCATCGCGGTGGTCGTGGTGCTGAAGGCGACCGGCGGGGGCGGCTCGCCCTCGTCGTCCTCGTCGACGATCACGGCGGCCAGCGGGAGCGGCACGAGTGCCGGCCGCCAGTACGACGCGAATATCCAGAAGGTCTATCTGGACCAGTGCGTACAGCAAAGCGCCGGCAAGCAGGCCTACTGCACCTGCACCCTGCAGAAACTGGAGGCCAGCTACAGCCAGGACGACTTCCTGCGCATCAACGCCGATCCGACCTCCACACTGGGTCAGCGGGTCGTCAAAGAGGTCTTCGCCGCCTGTCAGTCGCTGAAATGACGACGCCCGGCGCGGGGCGGTGACCCCGGCGCCGGATTCGGCCCGGCGCATCGCGCCTGGTCAGGGACCAGAAGCACAGGTCGGGGGCCTGCAAGGTCCCCAGGTTGACAAGTCATACTGGTTGGCAACCTTTGGTCGGCTTCGCCCGGCTCGCGACGCGGCCGGCCGTTCCGACTCTCACGCTCCACGGCCGCCGGAAAGCGTCGTGGCAATCGACCAAGGGGGGCGCAGGGCTTGCCCACCGACGACCGCGGTCGCCTGCTGAGCGACGACGGCGCCTGGGTCTGGGACGCCGCGTCCTACCAATGGCTACCGAACACGCCCGCGCAGGCGGCTGCTGGCCCGACCGCGGTCACCGTCCGCGACGACTTCTTCGCCGTCGAGCGGGTCGACGATCCGGCGGCGAACTCTCCGGCGACGGCACAGCCCGGTGGCCCGGCCGCAAGGTGGGACAGGCCGGCGGGCGACGCGTACGACCCCTTCGCCGTCGGTGGCGGCAACGGTCAGGGCGCAGGCGCCGGCCAGTCGGTCACCGGGATCGACGTGGGTCCCACCGCCATCGCCGGCCACTCTGGCCCGGCCCGGCCCGGCTACAGCGGACAACCGGGAACCGCTGCCCCCGCCCAGGGCGGCAGCCGCGGCGACGGCTACCCCGCGGGCCCGTCGTATACCAACCCGGGGAATCCCGGCCCGGCGGCGCTCGACGCGCGTGCCGGGCAGGCCTCGGCGCGGAGCGCTCGGGCCCACTATTCGGCACCTACAGGGGACGCGCCGGTTTACCAGGCCCGCCAGACACCCGCGCCAGTCCCGCGGCCAGCTCCGGCGGCCGGCCCGCAAGGCGGACCCGGCAACAGCACCTTCCGCGCCGGCCCGGCGGGACTCGGCGTCAGCCCCGCCTCGGAGCGTGGTGAGGTGCCCGCCGGTGCCTCCGGAGCCTGGAACCCGGCCCCGCGGCACCCGGCGCCGGCCGACGGGCCGCCGGCAGGCTCGGCCGGCACCACCCCCGCTCCGGCGACGCCGCCCGGCCCGACGCCCAACATCTTCTTCACCCCCGCGCGCGGCCTTCCCGTGAGCCGCCACAGCGGGTCAGCCGCCGGCAGCGGATCGTCTCCCGTCGGGCCGGGCACCCGCGCCCCGGGTCCCGAACAGGGTCGGCCCGCGCCGGGCGGCCGCCCAGCGCAGGAGGCGTTGCCCTGGCGGTCGCCGCACGTGAGCCCGACCGGGCAGCCGTCGGACCGTCCGAACGGCTTCGGCTCGTCGCCCGGCGTCGGCATCCCTTCGCCGTCGGGCGGGTCGATGCCAGGTGGATCGCCTGCCGGGCTGCCGACCGGTAGCGTGCTGCCCGGCCGTCAGGCTCCCGGCGGCGGGCCAGGCGAGCCGGCGAACGGCCCGTGGCGGACGTCCACCGGCTCGCCCACCACTGCCGACTGGCCGGGCCCGACCGGCCGGCGGTCGTTCCGCGGCGGGGACCTCGTCATCGACCCGCGCGATCCACTCGGAACCGGCGACCTGCCGTCCCGGCCGGCGCCGGTCTACGGGACCGGCCCGTCGCGGCCACCCGAGACGCCGGGTGCCGCCATCGCCGCGGGACCGCGGTTCACGCCCGCTGACGCCCCCGAGACACGGGCGACCCCCGCCGGCCCGGCCCGGCGGCTCGACGGTGGCGCGCCACCGGCCTCGTCTCCTGGGCCGGTCGAGATGACCTCGGTTCTGTCCAGGGTGCCCGGTAGCGCTCGCCCCGGCCGAGGCGGACCGGCGGATCCGGCGGCCGGCCAGGCGGCGCCGGCCGGCGTGGCGGCAGAAGCTCGGGGCCCTGGCCGCGAGGGTCGCGTCGGCCCCACCCCGGGCGCACGCGCCGCTGCCGGCACGCGGACCGAACGGGCGGGCAGGACCGGTCCGCGCCGGCACGCGGCCGGCCAGGCCGGCACCGGGCAGCGGACGGCGACCGGCCCCGACCGCGACGAGGCTCGTCGCCCCGGCGGTGAGTCGGCGCGCCCTGATCTCCTTGGCCTGCTCGAGCCGGCGGATTCCGAGGACTACTCGGAGGCACCGCCGGCTTCGGGAAAGCCTTCCGGCACCGGTCGGCGGTTCGCCGCCGAGGACCTGCTCAGGCGGGACGACGACGCGCCCGCGGGGCGCGCGCCGTCCGCGGGTGGCCCAGGCTGGCGGGCCGGTGAGGGGAGCAACGACCGGCTGGCCTGGTTCCGGCACGGCTGGCTCGGTCCGCTCGCCGTCGCCGTCACCCTGGCGCTCGTAGCGCTCGGTCTCTACGTGCTGCTCGCGGGGCGCGGTGGCGGCAGTGCGACCGCGACCCAGGCGGTCGCCAGTTCACCCGCCGCGCCCGTCGGCACCAATCCGGACGCGAAGGTGGGCAAGGCGCTGGTGGACGGCACCTACAGCTGTCAGGCCGGCCCGGCGGCGACCGCCCCGGCCGCAGGTTCCTCCGCAGCTCCCGCCGCGTCGATGGTCAGCGGGTCGACGAGCGTCCTCGTCGTGCCGGCGACCACCGGCACGTACACCTGGAACGGACAGTCGGGCACCTACACGATCGCCGCGCCGACCTACGACGACCCGTCAAACATCATCGCTTCGGTCACGTTCTCCTCGGGCCCGCTCCAGGGAGGTGGCGCGACCAGCATCGCGGGCTGGCCCAAGGGCGGCGGCCGGCCGACGGCGACCCTCACGATGACCAAAGGTAACAGTTTGTTTTGCAAGCTCGACTAAAGTTTCGCCGAGTGACGATTTAGGTACGTGAGGATGAAGAAAATCACTGTGCGTGGCAGGCTCTTTGCTGTTACGGATTCCGGGAATCAACAAGGTCACGACCCAGATTCGTCACGACGGACCCACTCGCCAGGTTTCGGCGGGCGTGCGGCAGGATCAGGGGCCATGCGCAGGTCTGACCGTCTGACGGGTAGTAAGCGACCGAACGGCAGCTCCGCCGCCGGGGTCACCGACACGGCGAACCAGCCGCGTCCCACCGTCACAGACCTACCCGCCGCAGCGGGCCTACCTGGCGCGACGGACCAGCCGGCCATCGGCGACGACGCCCTCGTGAGCACGGCTGTCCAGACGTCAGCAGCCGAGCCCGAGGCGCGCAATGGCTACCGGTTCGTCGACCGTCGCGCACTGCTCCGGCTCGCCGGCACCGCGGCGATCGCCGCCCCGGCGACCGGCCTGCTGGCCGCCTGCAGCGGATCCAAGGGCTCCGGCGGCGTGCGCCCGGTCCGGATCGGCATCGTGACGCCGCAGTCGGGCGCCCTCAGCTCGTTCTCCAAGACCGACCTGTTCGTCGTGGACTACATGAACTCGTGGTTCAAGACCCACGGCATCGCGGTGGGCAACTCGACCCACCCGGTCACGATCTCCGTCCGTGACAGCCAGTCGACCTTCGCCCGGGCGGCCAAGGCAACCACCCAGCTCATCTACGAGGACGGCGTCGACATCGTCCTCGTCGGCGCGACCTCCGACACGGTCAACCCCGTCGCGGACCAGTGCGAGGTTGCCGGAGTTCCGTGCATCTCCACGATGGCGCCCTGGGAGTCCTGGTACTACCCGCGCGGCGGCCTTCCGACCTTGAAGACCACGTTCAGCTGGACCTACCACTTCTTCGCCGGCCTCGCCGACTACTACAACGCCTTCTCGGCGATGTGGGGAGACAGGGTCCCCACGAACCGCTCGGTCGGCGCGCTGTGGCCGAACGACGTCGACGGCGCTTTGTTCGCGAACCAGAGCCTGCCATTCCGCCAGGGTCTTGACACCAACTGGAAGCTGGCCAACCCGAATATCCCGGGCTCCAATCCGTACCTCTACCAGCCCGGCACGGCCAGTTTCGCCGCCATCATCGGGGCGTTCCAGAGAGCGAACGTCCAGATTGTCACCGGCATCCTGAACGAAGCCGACTTCGCGCAGTTCGAGCGGGACGCGAACGGGGCCAATCCCGCCTTCCAGCCAAAGATCGTCACGATCTCCAAGGCGGCGATGTTCTCCGGCGACCTGACCGCGGTCGGCGCGGGGTCCAGCAACAACCTCACCACCGAGCTGTTCTGGTCGAGCAGCAATCCGAACCGCAGCTTCGTGACGAACTCTCCGGCGAAGGATGTCGCCGACAAGTACAACGCCCAGAACGGCCAGGAGGACGCGCCACAGCAGCTCGGCGCGTCCCTGGCGCTGTTCGACGTCGCCGCACAGGCGCTCAGCGCGGTGAGCTCCATCGACGACCGCAAGTCGATCGCTACGGCGCTCAAGAGCCTGACGGCTCGAACAATCATGGGTGAGGTCAAGTTCGGCGCACGTGAGGACCTGCCGCCGAACGTCGCGACCGTCCCGCTGAACGGCGGCCAGTGGAAGTGGCACCCGGACACCTTCACCTGGGAACTGGTACAGGTGAACAGCAGCGGGAACAACGCCCTGCCGAACAACGGCACCCTCGCCCCGATGGACTACAACATCTGACGTCGCTGCGGCCTGCCCGCGTTCTCGCGGCCTGGGTGAGACCCGACGCCAGAACGGCTCTCAGAACGCCGCACACCGCCGAGCACGGCGGGGTAGGCCATCACCTCTCCGGCGACCACCGAGGGGACATCCTGGGGCTTCTGGGAGCCCGCACCCCTCGGCGGCCCTTTCGTCCGGCCCAGCCGAGCCGCCGAGGATTTCACACCTGACAAAAGCTGAGGGGGAAGGCGGTCTGCCTTCCCCCTCAGCACTGCTCTCGCGCGAGGCCCGGAGTCAGCGGCTCCGGGCAGGGCGCCCGGACTACGCGCGCAGCGCCGCCCGCGACATCGTGTGCTCGACGACCGCGATCAGCGCGCTCTTCGTCGAGTCCCGGTTACGGGCGTCGACGGTGATGATCGGCACCGACGGGCCAATCTGGAGTGCCTCGCGGACGTCCTCGATCGAGTGCCGCAGCACTCCGTCGAAGCAGTTCAGGCCGATGACGAACGGAAGCTGCCGCTGCTCGAAATAGTCGACGGCGGCGAAGCAGTCGGCGAGCCGGCGGGTGTCGGTGAGCACGATCGCGCCGATCGCGCCGCGGACGATGTCGTCCCACATGAACCAGAAGCGGTACTGCCCCGGCGTGCCGAACAGGTAGAGGATCAGGTCCTCGTCGAGCGAGACCCGGCCGAAGTCCATCGCCACGGTGGTCGTCGTCTTGTCGACCAGGTGCGTCAGGTCGTCGACATGCGCGCCGGCCTCGGTCATCACGGCCTCGGTGCGCAGCGGGACGATCTCCGAGACGGAGCCCACGAAGGTGGTCTTCCCCGCGCCGAATCCGCCAGCCACGACGATCTTGACCGAGGTGGTCGCGACCGCCGAGTTGACGCGTCTGTGGTCAGAGCTTTCGTAGGCCACTGAGAACCCTTTCGAGCAACGCGAGATCCGGCGCCTCGTCGCGGTCTGGCTGCTGGTGTACGCGGACGAAGCCCTCGTCCGCCATGTCGCCAACGAGCACCCTGGCGACCCCGAGTGGCACCCGCAGGCCGGCGGCGATCTCCGCCACGGACCGCACCTGACGGCACATGGCAGCGATGGACTGCTGTTCAAGGCTGAGGCCAAGCGCGCGTTCCTCGCCGTACTGGGTAGTGATGACGAGCGCCTCGATGGCGAGCTCGTACCGGGACCGGGTGCGGCCCCCGGTCATGGCATACGGCCGGACAACTGGACCCGGCGCGCCGCCCAACTCGCTCACGCTGGAAACTCCCTCGCTTCTGCCGAAGCCGCCGCGTCAGCGACGTGCATGGTCATCGGGGAAGTGTCCCTTGCAACTCCTGGCGCAACGCCGGAGTAAGGACCGCCTTGGCACGGCTGACCAGTAGCGCCATCTCGTAGCCCACCAGGCCGATGTCGCAGGACGGCGCGGCGAGCACCGCCATGCTCGCCCCGTCGCTGATCGCCATGATGAACAGGAAGCCGTGCTCCATTTCGACGACCGTCTGGGTGACCAGACCGGCCTCGAAGACGCGGGCAGCGCCCTGGGTCAGGCTGACCAGACCGGATGAGACCGCCGCCAACTGGTCGGCGCGGTCACGCGGGAATCCGTCGGACACGGCGAGCAAAAGTCCGTCGGCTGAGACGACGACGGTGTGCGCCACACCCGGAACCCGGTCGACGAAATTGTTGATCAGCCAGTTCAGGTTCTGCGCCTCGGCGCTCACCACCGGTCTCACCGTTCCTCCTGCCCGTCGCGGCGGGCGCTCCTCGTCTCGGCTCCCAGGTCACGTCCCTGCCGGACGCCCTGGTAGAAGCTGGCAAGACGTCCGCCAACCGCTTCGGGGGATCTCGTTGCGGCATCGACTGGCCGCTGGGGGGGCTTGCGATTACTGGCTGGCTCGGCACTGCCCGGGACGAGGTGCGTCATGGGGACCCGAACCGGGAGACCGGCCTTGGTGGTGCTCTGCTGCTGTTGCCCGCCGGTGGGCGCGCGCAACGCCTCCGCGGCCTGCCAGCCGGCGTCGCCGGCCGACTCCCACGACCGAGGCTCCGTCCTGCGAATCGGCAGCGGCGGCTCCGCGCCACGGACGGGCAGCGGCTCGGCCCCGCGGGTCGGCAGTGGCGGCTGGGCGGGCCGCGGGCCGCTCGGCGAATCCGCGTAGGAGCCGGGCTGGCGGTACCCGCCGCTGTTGGCCCCGCCGCCGCCTACCCCGCCGATGCTCAGACCACCGGTGTTCGGGCCGGTGTCGCCGGACGCACCGTTTTCGGTGCGCAGCGAGGCCGCCTGGCGCAGCGGGGCCGGGGCCGGCTCCGGCCGCGCCACCTGCTGCTCGGCCATCCCACCGGTGCCCATGACCCGCATTCCCGCCGAGGCGCGGGGCGCGACGAACGCCCCGGGTGGCGTGCTGGCCTCAACTACCGGCTCCGCCTCGTGCTGCGGCTCGTCCGCGGGCGACCGGCGCTGGAACCAGGCCGACACCGAGTCGAAGATCGGCGTCGTGTCGACGTCCTCGCCGTCCCCGACGTACAGCTCGCCGGTGTCCTCAGCGCGCGGGCGCGGGTGGCCGCCGGTCGTCGGCTCCTCCCAGCGCGGCCGCGGCACGTCCACGGGCGCGGGTTCCGGCCGGTGCGCCGGGCGAGCGAAGACGTTCTCCTGCTGCTCGTCGCGAGCCGGCTCGCGGTACGCCGGGCTGGGCTGGTAGCCGCCGCCCTGGTAGCCGTTGTCCTTCGGGTAGCCGTTGTCCGACCCACGGTCGCTCGGCGCCGTGGACGGGCCGACGCCCAGCCGGGGCATCGGGCCGGTGCGGTCCAGCGGGTCCGGGCGCGGCGGACGCGACACCGGGAACTCGCTGGTCCGGTCGGCGCGCAGATCCACCGGGCCGGTCAGCTGGCCGCGCGGCTGCTCGCCGTAGTCGGGCTCGCGATACTGCGGCTCGCTGTACTGCGGCTCGGTGAACTCGGGCTCGCTGCGCTCCTGGCGGTATCCGCGCTGCTGGCCGGCGCCGGTCGGCGGCTGAGCCCCCGGGAACGATCCGATCCGCTGGGTGTCCTCTTCGGTGTACCGCGGCTGCTCCGGTGCGGGCGTCGGCACCGGGCCGGTCGCCGGGCTCGGTCCGCCCTGCCCGCCTGGCCCGAGCGCCAGCGGCGGCGGCCCGAACCGGTCGACGGCGGGCTGCGCGCCGGTCGGCGCGCCGAAACGGTCGTCGCGGCTGTCGGGTCCCTCCGGCTGCCGCCGGCCCTGGCCGTTTTCCTGTCCCGGGCCGAGCTGCTGCGCGGCGCCGAAGGGCTGGCGGACCGGGCCGGTCGATGGGCCGGTCGCGCCGCCCAACTCCGGGCGGGCCGCAGCCGGTCCGGCGGCCAGGCCCTGGCGGGCGGCGTTCTCCACGCCCGGCCGGCCGAGCCCGGGCGCCGCGCCCGGTCGCTGCGCGGCCGGGCCACCGGCGGTGTCACCGGTGACCAGCTTGGCTGGCAGCCGGATGACCGCGGTGATGCCCCGGGAAGGCGACTCGCGCAGCTGGACCCGGATGCCGTGCCGGCTGGCCAGCCGGCCGACCGCGAACAGACCCATGGTCCGGGAGACGGAGACGTCGACGACGGGCGGGTTCGCGAGCCGCTCGTTGATGCGCTCCAGGTCCTTGGCCGGCATTCCGATGCCCTGGTCGACGATCTCGATCATCGCGCCGGCGCCTGGGCCGAGGGAGTGGCTGGTCACGACCACGTCGGTGGCCGGCGGGGAGTAGGCGGTCGCGTTCTCCAGCAGCTCGGCGATCAGGTGGACGACGTCGCTGACACCGTTACCGGCGATGGACACCGGCGCGGCGCTCGTCTGCTTCACCCGGGTGTACTGCTCGACCTCGGAGATGGCCGCCAGGACGACCTCGTTGAGCGGGACCGGGTGGGTCCAGCGGCGCGCGGTGTCGGTGCCGGCGAGAACCAGCAGGCTCTCGTTGTTCCGCCGCATTCGGGTGGCGAGGTGGTCCAGCTTGAACAGGTTCGACAGCTGGTCCGGGTCCTGCTCGCGGTTCTCCAGGTCGTCGATGAGGCGCAGCTGCCGTTCGACGAGGCCCTGCGAACGACGGGACAGGTTGACGAACATCGCGTTGACGTTGTTCCGCAGGACGGCCTGCTCGGACGCGAGCCGTACCGCCTCGCGGTGCACCTCGTCGAACGCCCGGGCGACTTCGCCGATCTCCTCGTCGGTATCGATACCGACCAGCTCGACGTCGTCGTCGATGACCTGCTCGGAGGAGTCCCGCAATCGCCGGACGGCCTCGGGCAGCCGCCGCTCGGCGATGTCGAGGGCCGCGGTCCGCAGGGCGAACAGCGGGCGGACCAGCGACTGCGCGACGATCAGGGTGATGATCAGGGCCGCGGCCAGGATGATGACGGTGAACAGGGCCGAGAAGATCGCCTGCCGCTGGATGCTGGACCGCAGTGTGCCGACCCGCGAGTCGATCTGGTCGAACAGGTCGTCGACGACCCCGTAGCTCGCCGTGGTCGTGGCGTGGGTGTTCTGCAGCCACTTGACGGGCGAGATCTGGTTGATCTGGTTGTCGTTCAGCGGCCGGTCGACCGGAGACGAGAGCACCTGGTCGGTGTAGGTCGTGGTGTTGACGAGGTCCGGGTTGTTACGCGGGTTGAGGGCCGCGTCGTACATGGCCTTCTGCGCCGGCGACGCGACCTTGTCGAACTGGTCGAGCTCGGTGTTGCGCTCGGCGTCGGTACTCAGGGTGGCCCGGAACTGGGCGCTGGTGAACGGCTGGCCCGACACCAGATACGTGTTGATCTGGGTCTGCTGCGAGGCGAGCAGGTCGGTCGCCTTGACGAGATGCGCCGCGGCCTGAACCGAGGCGTTCAGCTCCCGGTCGTCGTTGCCCTGTGGGGTGAGGGCGACGAGGTCCATCAGCGGCTCGATGACGGCGTCGTAGGACACCTGGACCGAGACGGGGTCGGTCAGCAGGACGATGTCGCGGCGCTCGGTCTTGAGGTTGCCCATGACGGTCGCCACCGAGTTGAGCGCCTCGTTCACCTGACTGCCGAACGAGCCGCGCTTGCCTTCCGCGACCTTCTGGTAGGCGGTGTAGGCGTCGTCGACGTCGCGCTGGCGGCTGGCGACCTGGCCGGGGTCCGCATTCTGGCCGGACTCACGCTGCGTGACGTACTGGGCCGTGAAGGTGCGCTCGTACTCGAGCTTGTCGGTGAGGTTCACCGCGGCGCGGTCGATGGTGACGAGATGTGAGACCCGGTTGATGTCCCGGGTACTGGTGAGCACCGAACTCGCGTCGATCAGGGCGTTCACGATGATCGCAACGACCGGGATCGCGAGGATCGCGATCAGCTTGGTACGAACCCGCCAGCTCGACGGGTTCGACAGAACACCGCGGCCACCGCGGCTCCCGCCACCCCCGTCGGGGGGTCGGGCCACGACGGGCCGCTCGCCGCGGCTCTCGTCCTCAAGGACGGGAGCGCCCGGTGCCGGCATCGGCATCGGGTCTGCGGCGATGCCCGTGCTGCTGGCCATCGGTTGTCTGCGCACGTACTTCGCAACCTCTCCGCCGGCCCCCCGGAACAGGGCGTTCTGGGGATGGCCCGTATCGGACCCGGATGTCCCTCGGTCGGCACCATAGCGGTACCGAGCTTCTACTCGAAAGGCGGCCACCTTACGTCATGTTCTAAGAAGGTACGAGTTGTGCCGCCGATGCGCGCTTCATGAGTCCGCGCGGCGGCGGCCGCCAGGGACGCAAAGGGCGGAACACCGCTCGCGCCGTACACGTCGGCCACCCAAGAACAGCCATGCGATGCCGTCAGCGTCACCGGGCCGCCGCACTTCAGTAACCGTCCGGATCGCGCTGGAAGCCGCGCGAATATTTTCTGCGACCTTAACTCTAAAATGTGCCTGAGAGCTTCAGATCAGATACTCATCGTCAACGCGACGAGTGGGGCACAATCCTGCGGCAGCCCGCCGCGATTCCGTCGGGGCCGCCGGCGGCGCGGCGCCGGCAGCCGACGCCCGGCGCTGCTCCGTAGACTTGGCAGGTGAGCGCACCCCACCAGCCGACGGCTCCGCAGTCAGGCCAGCCTGCTCCGTCAGGTCAACCCCCGGTTACCGACCACCCGACGGCGACCGGCCGGCGCGTCGCGAGCCCGGTTCAGCCGACCCATGCCGGCTACGACACGGCCCTCGTCATCGACTTCGGTGCCCAGTATGCCCAGCTGATCGCCCGCCGGGTGCGCGAGTGCCATGTGTACTCGGAGATCGTGCCGTGGAACACGCCGGTGGCCGAGCTGCTCGACCGCCGGCCCAGCGCGGTCATCCTTTCCGGGGGTCCCAAGTCGGTCTACTCCCCCGGGGCGCCCCAGGTGGATCCGGCGCTGTTCGACGCGGGTATCCCCGTCCTCGGCATCTGCTACGGCCACCAGGTGATGGCGCAGGCGCTCGGTGGCACCGTCGACCGGACCAACACCGCAGAGTACGGCGCCACCAAGCTCTCCGTCACCAGCCCGGGCACGCTCTTCGACGGCCTGCCGATCGAGCAGCAGGTCTGGATGTCGCACGGCGACGCGGTGAGCGCCGCCCCGCCCGGCTTCGAGGTCACCGCGCGCACGCCCTCCACCCCGGTGGCCGCGTTCGAGGACCGCGACCGCCGGCTGTTCGGGGTGCAGTTCCACCCCGAGGTGCTGCACACCGAGCACGGCATGGCCGTGCTGCGCCACTTCCTGCTGCACGGCGCGGGCGCCCGGCCCACCTGGACGATGCTCAACATCGTCGACGAGTCGATCGCCGCGGTGCGCGCGCGGGTCGGCGACGCGAAGCTGATCTGCGGCCTGTCCGGCGGCGTCGACTCGGCAGTGGCGGCCGCGCTGGTGGCGCGCGCCGTCGGGGACGCGCTGACCTGCGTCTTCGTCGACCATGGCCTGTTGCGGGCGCAGGAGGCGACCCAGGTCGAGCGGGACTTCGTCGCCTCCACCGGGGTGGAGCTGGTGCACATCAAGGCGGCCGACCGGTTCGCCGCCGCGCTCGCCGGCGTCACCGAGCCGGAGCAGAAGCGCAAGATCATCGGCCGGGAGTTCATCCGGGTGTTCGAGGAGGCCGCGCGCGACCTCGAAGCCCGCGCCGAGGCGGCCGGCAGCCGGATCGAGTACCTCGTCCAGGGCACCCTGTACCCGGACGTGATCGAGTCAGGCTCCCCAGACGCCGCGAAGATCAAGTCGCACCACAACGTGGGCGGCCTGCCCGACGACCTCCAGTTCCAGCTGGTCGAGCCGCTGCGCTCGCTGTTCAAGGACGAGGTCCGCCGGCTCGGCGAGGAGCTGGGGCTGCCTGAGGAGATCGTGTGGCGCCAGCCGTTCCCGGGCCCGGGCCTGGCCGTGCGCATCATCGGCGAGGTCACCCCCGAGCGCCTGGAGATCGTCCGCGCGGCCGACGCCATCGTCCGCGACGAGATCCGCCGCGCCGGCCTGGAACGCGACATCTGGCAGGTGTTCGCCGTCCTCCTGGCCGACGTCCGCTCGGTGGGCGTTCAGGGCGACGAGCGCACCTACGGCCACCCGATCGTGCTGCGCGCCGTGACCAGCGAGGACGCGATGACCGCCGACTGGGCCCGTCTGCCGGCCAACCTGCTGGAACGCATCAGCAACCGCGTCGTCAACGAGGTCCCGCAGGTCAACCGCGTCGTCTACGACATCACGTCCAAGCCTCCGGGCACTATCGAATGGGAATGAGATAGGGCCTAAATCCCCGCATATTCGGGGCCTCGGTTTTCTCGAATCCGGGCCTTTTGGCGGAATCAGCCGGACAGGGGCCGCGGTGAGTACGGAGCGCGAGGCTGGCCAGACCTCGTAGTCGGCCGGCTGGCGTGGGGTGTCGACCGTGGCGTTCGCCCAGGCGCGCGCAGGTGAACACGCCCCACAGCGGGGACGGGCCGCGAATGGCTGATCGAGATGGACGGCAAAGCCGAGGACGCGCATCTGGTGGTACGACCCGGCCGCGATCTTGACGTTCAGCGGCTCGCCGCTGCGCGGCAGCACCGACGGAGGTCGTCCAGGCCGTATAGCCGCGGCAGTCGTCCCAGCCTTCTGGGGCGCTGGGAGTGACGCGGGGTCACGGCCGACAGCGAAGCCGGCGCCGACCGCGTCAGTGTCGACGGTAACCCGGTAGGGCGCCGGGCAGCCGAGGCCACCCTGTACGCAGGCCCACCGCCGCCCCGGATCCGTCGCCGTCAGGACAACCGCCGTCGCGGCTACGAGCGTGACGGCGAGACCGGCCCCGACAAGCATCCGCACGCGGCGCCTCGCCAGGCTCAGCGCGGGTCCGTCGGCCTGCCGGGCAGGTCCCAGTTCGTCGGAGGCGCCGGGCCGCTTCGGGAAGCCGATGCCGGCGCTCGCCGCTCCGATAGCCGGTGACGGAGTGTGCCCAGACGGTCCGTGGCGAGGGTCCGGGCGCGCCCAAGTCGGTCCGCTCGCCGCGCCCGCATCCGTACCGGCTGCGTCGTCTCCGCCGGACACGTCCTCTCGGACACGTCCTCTCCGCCGGACACGTCCTCTCCGCCGGACACGTCACTCGTTCTAGCCGTACCCCGCGTGCCTGCGGTGTCCCGCGACGCGGCTGCGACGACCTCGCCGCTGTCAGCGAGCCGCCGCCGTACCCGCCACAGGCCCACTGCGCCCCCGTCGTCCAGCCGTCACATCCCGCACCTGCCCCTGGACGAATGGTGACTCCTCATGACGATTCTTGTCGTTATCGGTCGGCAGGGTAGCCGCGCGGGACGCTCCGCGGGGCGGGTTGGCGCGCATTGTCAGCAGCGTCTGCGGCTGTCGCGGAACGGGCGGTGGTAATCCTGCTTCGCGGCGGTCGTCCGGGCCCGGTCGGGCTGGTTGGTCGCCCCGTTTCGGCGGCGGTCGCACCGCCCGGCAAGCGCCCTCACCGGCCGGGATGTGGGTGGGGAATGGTGACCGACCGACCATCCGGCGCGAGGAACTAATGACAGAATTGTCGCTCTCGACTTTCGACGTCCGCGCCAGAAGATTGTGACTCGCCACGTTTCTCGGTGATAGCGCCAATCGCGCTTCTGACGGCATCGGTGCGTTTTTCCACCCACCTGACTCGGGGGGTGGCTGGGCCCGATCGGACGGCCGGCACCGGGCGGCTGGTCCGACTGTCGGAGGGTGCGGGCATAGTTGCGGTGGGGATCGGCGAGCCCACGGTTCGGCGGACCAGCGGTTCGGCAGGCCGAAGCTGGGTGGGCCCCGCACTCGGCGCCCGTAGCCCGAGCGTCCGGGCGCGGCCGACGCGCCCGCCCCGGGAGCTGGGACAGCCAGCAGCTCGAACGTACGATCGAGGACTGATGAGCACCCTTTTTGACGACACGTACTCGGCAGCGAACGCCCAAGGGCCCGGTCCGGGTGGCTCCGCGGAGCAGTACGACCTGTTCGCTCCCGCGGTGCTGGCCGGCGCCCCCCGATCCGGGCACCCCCGCTCCGAACAGCAGGGCGTGGCGGAGCACCGCCGGCCGGCCCCTCGGCTGGACCCAGCCGAGTTGCTGGCCGGGCTCAACCCGCAGCAGCGGGCCGCGGTGGTGCACGAGGGTTCGCCCCTGCTGATCGTCGCCGGCGCGGGCTCGGGCAAGACCAGGGTGCTCACCCACCGGATCGCCTACCTGCTCGCCGCCCGCGACGTGCACCCGGGCGAGATCCTCGCGATCACGTTCACCAACAAGGCCGCCAACGAGATGAAGGAGCGAGTCGGCGCCCTCGTCGGCGGGCGGGTCCGGGCCATGTGGGTCAGCACGTTCCACTCGGCCTGTGTGCGGATCCTGCGCAACGAGTCGAAGCGGCTCGGCTTCGGCAGCTCGTTCTCGATCTACGACGCGGCCGACGCGCAGCGGCTGATCACTCTGGTGTGCCGCGACCTCGACCTGGACTCGAAACGCCACCCGGCCCGCGGCCTGGCCGCCCAGATCAGCACGCTGAAGAACGAGCTGGTCGACCACGAGACCGCGCAGGCCAAGGCTTCCAGCCATCCCGAGCGGACCGTCGCCGAGGTCTACGCGCTCTATCAGCGCCGGCTGCGCGAGGCGAACGCGCTGGACTTCGACGACCTGATCATGACGACGGTGAACCTGCTGCAGGCGTTCCCGGACGTCGCCGAGCACTACCACCGCCGGTTCCGGCACGTCCTCGTCGACGAGTACCAGGACACCAACCACGCCCAGTACGTGCTCATCCGCGAGCTGGTCGGCACCGGCCCGCGCACAACCAGCCAGCACACGGCCGGCGACGACACGCCTGACGGGATGCCGGGGCCGGCCGAGCTGTGCGTCGTCGGCGACGCGGACCAGTCGATCTACGCGTTCCGCGGCGCGGACATCCGCAACATCGTCGAGTTCGAGCAGGACTTCCCGAACGCGAAGACGGTGCTGCTGGAGCAGAACTACCGGTCCACCCAGACCATCCTGTCCGCCGCGAACGCCGTCATCGCGCGCAACACCCAGCGCAAGCCGAAGCGGCTGTGGTCGGACGCCGGCGACGGCGAGAAGATCGTCGGCTTCGTCGCGGACAACGAGCACGACGAGGCCGCGTTCGTCGCCGAGGAGGTCGACCGGCTGACGGACGCGGGCGACGCCCGGCCGGCCGATGTGGCGGTCTTCTACCGGACCAACGCGCAGAGCCGCGTGTTCGAGGAGATCTTCATCCGGGTCGGCCTGCCGTACCGCGTCGTCGGCGGCGTGCGCTTCTACGAGCGCAAGGAGATCCGGGACCTGCTCGCCTACCTGCGGGTGCTGGCGAATCCGTCCGACACCGTCAACCTGCGCCGCGTCCTCAACGTGTTCTGGCGCGGCATCGGTGACCGGGCCGAGGCGATGCTCGCCGCGTTCGCCGAGCGGGAGCGGATCGGCTTCGCGGACACACTGAGCCGGGTCGACGACGTGCCCGGGCTGGCGACCAGGTCCGCGAAGGCGGTCCGCGAGTTCGCCACCCTGCTCGCCGAGCTGCGCGAGACCGCGCAGGGCGACCCGGTGGAGACCATCGAGGCGGTGCTGGAACGCACCGGCTACCTCGCCGAGCTCGTCGCCGAAGACACCATCGAGTCGCAGGGCCGGGTGGAGAACCTGCAGGAGCTGGTCGAGGTCGTCCGGGAGTACACCGAGCGGTTCCCCGAGGGCACGCTCGCCGGCTTCCTGGAGCAGGTCTCGCTGGTGGCCGACGCCGACCAGGTGCCCTCGGACGACGGCTCGGACGGCGTGGTCACCCTGATGACGCTGCACAGCGCGAAGGGCCTGGAGTTCCCGGTGGTCTTCCTGACCGGGCTGGAGGACGGCGTCTTCCCGCACCTGCGCACCCTCGGCGACCCGACCCAGATGGAGGAGGAGCGCCGGCTGGCCTACGTCGGCGTGACCCGGGCGCGCCAGCGCCTCTACCTGACCCGCTCACTGGTCCGCAGCGCCTGGGGACAGCCCGCCTACAACCCGCCGTCCCGGTTCCTGACCGAGATTCCCGAGCATCTGCTCGACTGGCGCCGGCTCGCTCCGGCCCCCGCGAGTCCCGGCGGCTCGGGCGGCTTCGGAAGCGGTGGGTTCGGCTCGGGCGGCTTCGGATCCGGGGGCGCGGGCGGCGGCAGAAACACGTCGCCGAGTGGCTCGCCGGTCAGCCAGGCCCGTTCGTCGTCCCGCCCGGCCAGCCGGCCGATTCTGGCGCTGGCCATCGGCGACCGGGTGACCCACGACGTCTTCGGCCTCGGCGTGGTCATCGCCACCAGCGGTGTCGCCGAGTCCTCGCAGGCCAAGGTCGATTTCGGCGAGGGCACCGGCACCAAGGACCTGCTGCTGCGCTACGCCCCGCTGACGAAGCTCTGACCGACCGGTTCGCGGGTTCCCGCCCGCCGGGCGGCGCGGGCCGGTTCAGCCGGCGTCGGCGTCGCCGGCCCGGACGTCGGGCTCTTGCCAGCTCGCCGGGCGGCGCCGCCACGGCGGCTGCCGGCGAGCGGCGCCAGTCGGGCGGGCCCGACCGACGAGAGCCCGGATTCGTTCGTTGACCGCGTCCGGGCGTTCCAGCGGGAGCGCATGGCCGGCGCCCTCCTCGACGGCGAGCTCGGCCGCGGGCAGCGCGTCGGCGAGGGTACGGCTGTGCGCGAGCGGCGTCATGAGGTCGTGGTCGCCCACCATCAGCAGGGTCGGGACGTTGCGCAGGACGGCTGCCGCGGCGAGCTTGTCGTGATCGAGCAGGGTCGGCAGGAAAGACATGACGACCGGGATCGGCGTGCTGGCGATCTCGCCCTCCAGGAAGGAGACGACGGACGGCGGCACGTCGGTGGTGCCGAAACCGACCCGGCGGGTGATCGAATAGGCCAGGTCGCTGCCCCGGCGACGCGCCCGTTCCAACAGCGGCGGGGCGTGCCGCATCCCCACGGCGAGCCCGGGCAGCAGGCGGCGGACCGCGGCGGACACACCGGCGGGCAGGCCGAACGTCACCCTGGCCAGATCGCCGGCGCTCGTCGACAGCAACGCGGCCGCGACGACGCGCTCGGCGAACAGCTCGGGATGCTTCTCGGCCAGGCCGAGGATCGTCATCCCGCCCATCGAGTGGCCGATCAGCACGATCGGGCCGCTGGGCACGCAGGCTTCCAGGACGGCGTACAGGTCGTCGGCTAGTTGGTTGATTGTGTAACGGGCGACCTCCGACGGTCCTGACCGGCCGTGCGCCCGCTGGTCGTAGAAGACCATCGGGCCCAGGTCCGCCAGCGCCCGCTGCTGGAAGCACCACGAATCGGCCGTGTTGCAGAACCCGTGCACGAAGACGAGCGTCGGCCGCTCACCCAGGTCACCGCCGGCGTGCCTGCCGAACAGCCGGCCCACCGCCACGCCCGGGTGGGCTGCCAGGGCCGCGCCGACGGCGGGCACGTCTGTCGGGCGGCTCTCGACCACGTGCAGCGGAATTCCATCGGACGCGATCACGGTCGTGGCCCGGCCGACGACCGGCCCGGCGCGGCGGTCATCGGGGACGTCCGGGAGTGCCCGTGACTTCTTGACGACCCGGTGTTCGGCGATCAGGCCGGCGGCGATGACGACGCCGGCGATTCCGAGACCGCCACCGGTCGCGCGGACGGCTCTGGAACTGGCGACCGTGCCGGCCAGGTCAGCGGCACCAGCCATGGCGCCCCGCGCGAATCCACCAATCCCCGTGGCCCTGCCCGCCACGCCACCACCCCGTCGCCAGTGGCCGACCTTGCCGGCCCATCCGTTACCCGCCCGTTAGGACGTCTTCTCACCGATGATGCACCGAGCGAGCAACACCCCAACCGCCCACCAGGACATCAACCACACCCCCGCGACCGGGCCGGCGGGCCGGCGGTGCCGGCCCGCAGCGTGGCAATCGCGGTTGGTAGCAGTCCGGCCAGGTCCGACGCGGCGAGCGGGTGCTGGGCCAGCTGACCGGCTCGGCCATGCAGGTAGGCGGCCACGCTGCCCGCGTCGAGGGCTCCGAGCCCGGCGGCGAGCAGGGAGCCGGCGAGCCCGGTGAGCACGTCCCCGGTCCCGGCGCTGCCGAGCCACGGCGTGCCGGTGGTGTTCACCCGCGCCGCGCCACCCGGTTCGACGATCAGCGTGCGGTTGCCCTTGAGCAGCAGCGTGACGCCCAGCTCGGCGGCGGCGCGCCGGGCCGTTGCCAGCCGGTCGCCGGACAGCTCGCGCGCCGTCTCGTCGGGGTCCCAGCCGAGCGCGGTGGTGGTCAGCCGGGTGAACTCACCGTCGTGCGGGGTCAGCAGCACTGGCGCCCCGCGTCGCGCTAGGGCCTCGCGCCCGGTGCGGGGGTCCGTCCGGCCGGACCGGCCGCTCCCGGCGCCCCCGCCGGAACCGCCACCGCCGAAGCCCGCCGTGAACCCGACACCGACGCCCGCGCCGACGCCCGCCCGGAAGCCGGCGGCGAAGGCCTCGGCGAACGGGTCCAGCCCACCCGCGTCGATCAGCAGAGGCCCGTCGGTGTCGACCAGGGCGTCGACCAGCCGCCGGGCCTCGGGGCCGGGGACGATTCCGGGGCCGAGCGCCCAGGCCTGCACCCGGCCGGCGGACAGCATGCCGGCGGCGTCGCCTGGCTCGATCACCGTCACGACCGCCTCGGGATGGGCCCGGCGGACGTGCTCGGCCGCTCGCGCCTCGGCGACGACCCGCAGATAACCGGCGCCGCCCCGCAGCGCTCCGCCGACCGCGAGCACCGCCGCTCCCGGGTACCGGTCGCTGCCACCGACCAGGCCGAGCACGCCGCGGGTGTACTTCGAGGCCTCCGGTCCCGGCGCGGGCAGCAGGGCGGCCACGTCGGCGTCGTCGAGCGCGGTGAGGTCCGGCGCCGGCAGGTCGAGCCCGATGTCGACGAGCACCAAGTCCCCGGTGTGCGCGGCACCCGCGCCGAGCAGCAGCCCCCGCTTGTACGTCCCGAATGTCACGGTCCTCGCGGCCCGTACGGCCGGGCCCGGCACGGCGCCGGTGTCCGCGTCGACCCCGCTCGGCACGTCGACGGCGATCGTGCGCTCGGGTGGCGCCAGCTGCGCCAGCCGGGCGTGCGCCGCCCGCAGCCCGCCGCGGCCGCCGATTCCCAGCAGACCGTCGAGCACCAGGTCGGCGTCGGCCAGCAGTCGCGCCACCCGGTCGTCGGTCAGTACCCGCGGCGAGCCAGCGCTCGGAGCGGACACCGCCGCGCCGGAGCCGGACACCGCCGGAACGGGCTCAGTCGGGGCGAGGACGCGGTGCAGGCGACCTCCCGCCGCGAGCAGCGCCGCCGTGCCTTCGGCGTGCGTCCTCCCGGGGGCCAGCGCGTCCACCCGGGCGCCGCGGGCGGCGAGCTTTGCGCCGGCCCACAACGCGTCGCCCCCGTTGTCACCGCCGCCGGCCAGGACGACGACCCGTCGCCCGTACACCCGCCGGCCGAGAAAGGCCACCGCCTGGCTGAGCAGCCCGTGCACCGCCCGTTGCATGAGCGCTCCCGGCGGCAGCGACGCCAGCAGCGGCGCCTCCGCGTCCCGGACCTCCGCGACGGTATGTGCAGCACGCATGCCCCCATCGTCCCCTAGGCCGCTGAAGGGCAGACGGCGCTGCCCGGTGCCCGTGTTAGGCGGTGCGGGCGACCGGGATGGCGGCGGCGGTGGCGAGGGCGGTGACCCGGTCGGCCGTGGCCAGGTCGATGTTGCCGCCGGACAGGACGACCGCGGTCGGTCCCTGGGCGAGGTGCGGGTGGCGCAGCAGCGCGGCGACGCCAGCGGCGCCGGCCGGCTCCACGGCATGGTCGCCGGTGGCCGCCAGCAGCACCATCGCCTCCCAGAACGCGTCCTCGTCGACGGTCACGACGTCATCGAGCAGCGAGCAGCCGAGCGCGAGCGTCAGCCGCCCGGGGATGCGCACGGCCATCCCGTCGGCGATGGTGTCGGCGGGCTCGAAGCCGGCGGGCGCCGTCAGCCGCCGGCCGGCGTGGAACGAGTCGGCGAACGCCGGCGCGTTCTCGGCCTGCACCCCGACGACCCGCACGTCGGCACCGTGGGCGTGTTTCGCCAGCGCGACGGCGATTCCCGTGGCCAGGCCACCGCCGCCGACGCCGACGATGACCGTGCGCAGGCCTGGTACCTGTTCGAGCAGCTCCAGGGCGATCGTGCCCTGGCCGGCGATCACGGCCTCGTCGTCAAACGGGTGGACCAGCAGCCGTTCGCCTTCGGCCGCGAAGGCCTCGGCGGCGGCGAGCGCGGCGTCGACCCCGCCGTCGACGTGCTCGACCCGCGCCCCCCAGCGGCGCGTCCTGGCCACCTTCACCGGGTTCGCGCCGGTGGGGACGAAGATCGTCGAGTCGATGCCGAACTGGGCCGCGGCGTAGGCGACCCCCTGAGCGTGGTTGCCGGCGCTGGCCGCGACCAGCCCGCGGGCCCGGCGGGCCGGGTCGGCGTGGGCGACCCGGTTGTAGGCGCCGCGCAGCTTGAACGACCGGGTGTGCTGCTCGTGCTCGCACTTGAGCCATACCGGTACGCCGGTACGCCGGCCGAGGCCTGGGTGCGCGACGACCCGGGTGCGCAGCGCGACACCCGCGAGCCGCGCGGCCGCCCCGTCGACGTCGACGGCCTGGATCAGGGCGGCAACGTCGGCGAGATCACCAGGGCCGCGATCGCCGGGGACCGCGGCGCGCGAGACGCCCTCGCCGCAGTCGGGGGTGGACGGGATGGGGGTGCCCGCCGCGGCGGCGGGCCGGGGCGTAGGTCCGTCGGCGGGGTCGTCCGCCTGGCTCTCCCGGGCTCCGGCGCTCGCGCCGACGTTGCCGGAGGTATGCGGCGACGGCGTTGTCGCTGCTGGCTGAGTCATCAGGGCTCCCTGGTGGCTGGCGGCCACCCGAGTGCGCCGTGGCCGCGGCAAACAAAAAAGCCCTCCGCGGAACGCGGAAGGCTGGGCGCACGGCCGGCTGATCGCTCGGTCGCGCGCCTACCTAATGGCCATGGAATGCTGCGGCACCCCCCTAGCCTGCCTCCGGACGCCCACCCTCGTCAAACCAGCACCCCGCGCCCGCTAGCCCGCCGCCCGGGGCTCAGTACCTCTGCTGCCACTCCGTCGGCTGCGTACTCCGGCCCCGCCCTCGCTACGCTCCGGCGAGACCTCCGCACGCCGCCTCCTGCGTGTCAGACGCCCAGTGGGAGGGTCGACGAGGCCGGGAGGTCCAGAGGCGACGGGTTGACGCCCGCCGCCGCCTGCAGCGAGCCGAGGGCCGCGACCATGGCGCCGTTGTCGGTGCACAGGCCAGGCCGGGGAACGCGCAGGGTGATTCCCGCGGCCTCGCAACGCTCGGCGGCCAGCGCCCGCAGACGGCTGTTCGCGGCCACCCCGCCGCCGATGACGATCGTGTCGACGCCGTGCGCCCGCGCCGCCGAGACCGCCTTGGCCGTCAGCACGTCGACGACCGCCTCCTGGAACGACGCCGCGACGTCCGCGACGGGCACCGGCTCGCCGGCCCGCCGCCGTGCCTCTACCCAGCGGGCGACGGCGGTCTTCAGGCCGCTGAACGAGAAATCGAACGTGCCGTCGCCTGCCTTGCCACGTGGGAACGGGATCGTCGGGAAGCCGTCCCGAGCCGCCTTGTCGATCGGCGGGCCGCCGGGGAAGGGCATCCCGAGCAGCCGGGCGACCTTGTCGTAGGCCTCGCCCGCCGCGTCGTCGACGGTGGCGCCCAGCGAGACGACCGGAGCCGTCGCCAGATCGTTGACGAGCAGCAGCGACGAGTGGCCGCCGGAGACCAGCAGCGCGATCGACGGCGCCGACAGCGGGCCGTGCTCCAGGGTGTCGACGGCGACGTGCGCGGCCAGGTGATGCACGCCGTAGAGCGGCACCCCGAGGGCCAGGGCATACGCCTTCGCCGCGGCCACCCCGACCAGCAGCGCCCCGGCGAGCCCGGGCCCGGCGGTGACGGCGACCGCGTCCAGGTCGCCCGGCTTCGCGCCGGCGGCGGCCAGCGCCCGCTCGATCGTCGGGACGATGGCCTCCAGGTGCGCCCGGGCGGCGATCTCCGGCACGACCCCCCCGTAGCGGGCATGCTCGTCGACCGACGACGCGAGCGCGTCGGCCAGCAGTTCGCCGTCCCGCACCAGGCCGACGCCGGTCTCGTCGCACGACGTCTCGATTCCCAGGACGAGTGGCCCTCGCCCGTCACGCCGGCTCATCCGGCTCCCTCCGTACAGGTCGTGGCCGCCCGGCCGAGCGCCTCGCCAGCGGCCGACGCACGGTCCGCCGGCGTCCCCGGCACCTCGTCAGCGGCAGACGCGAGCTCGGCCGGCGGTTCCGGCGTGCCGGCGGCGTCCTGGCCCTCGAGCGCGGCCCAGGCGGCGTCGAGCTGGGTGCCGTAGCCCACGGTGTCGATCGGGCGGACTCGCATCACGTACGCGTCGCCGCCGGATGGCTGGTAGTAGCCGCGGCGCACGCCGATGTCGACGAAGCCGAGCCGGGCGTACAGCGCCCGGGCGGCCTGGTTCTCGGTGCGGACCTCCAGGCCGCAGCTGCGCGCACCGCGCCGGCGCGCCTCCCGCAGCAGCGCGATCATCAGCCGGGCGCCGAGCCCGCGTCCCCGCTGGTCGGGGCGCACGCCCACGGTCTGGATGTACGCCTCGTCGTCGGTGACGGCGAGGCCGGCGTAGCCGACGAGCTGGCCGGCGACCGACGCGGTCAGGTAATACCGGCTTGCCCCGGCCGCAAGCTCCGACCAGAACATCTCGGGCGTCCACGGGTCGACGTCGAAGACTTCCAGCTCGAGCTCGGCGAGCTCGGCGAGCTGCCACCAGCGCAGCGGGGCCAGGGTGACCGCCGGCCGGGCGCCTGCGGCGTCCTCGGCACCCGAGCTCATCCGGGCACCCGAGCTCATACGGTCACCGGTTTCGCCGGGTGCGGTTCGGCGACGTCCGGCCTGCGCAGGTAGATCGGCATCAACGGTTCGGGGGCCCGCCCGGCGATCAGGTCGGGGGCCGCGAGGGCCGCCAGCACCGCCGGATCCGGGTAGTCGGGCACCGGCGGGCCGGCCCCAACGGCCGTCAGACCAGGGTCGGAGGCCGCCGGGACGGGGCCGACGAGGTCCGCGAACGCGTCCGGGTAGAGCGCCCGGCCGGGGCCGGCGACGCCCTCGACGCCCTCGGCGCGCAGCAGCTCCGCGGCCCGGGCCGGGTAGTCGACCGCCGGGCCGGCCGTGCGGCGGCCGTCCGTGTAGGCGGCCCAGAAGACCTCCCGGCGGCGGGCGTCGGTCGCGACGCCGACTCGGCCGCGGGTCGCCGCGCCGATCCCGTCCAGCGAGCAGACCCCATGGCAGGGCAGGTTCAGCGCGGCGGCGAACGTGCCGGCGGTGACGATCCCCACCCGCAGGCTGGTGAACGGCCCAGGGCCGAGCCCGACGACGAGCGCCCCGAGGTCCGCCGGGCGAACGCCCCCCTCAGCGAGCACGTCCCGTACGAGCGGCGCCAGCAGTTCGCCGTGCCGCCGGGCGTCGACGACCCGACGGGCGGCGAGGGTGCGCGTCACGACCGGGTCCGCGAATCCGGCGCCCACGAGGCCGGCCGCGGGGCGAGCTTCTACGCCAGCGGGAGGGCCGGCCGGCTCAGTCGTCCTGGCCGGCGAGGCGGGGACGGCCTCGACGAGCGCCACCGCGCAGGCCGGCGTCGAGGTGTCAACAGCGAGCACCAACACCCACCCAGCCTACGGACCGCGACCAGACCCCGCCGTAGCCGCAAGGCCCAGCCGGGTGGCCCAGCTGTCGCCGGTGGCCGTGAGGCGGACCCGGCGGGCCTCGCCGGCCTCGTCGCCTTCCGGGCGGTCGATGTCGACGCGCAGGTGCTCGCTCGCGAGCTGCTCCACCCGGCCGGCGCCCCACTCCACGACTGTCAGGGCGATGTCGGTGTCGGCGTCCAGATCGAGGTCGTCCACCTCGGCGACACCGCCGAGCCGGTAGGCGTCGACGTGTACCAGCGGCAACCGGCCGCCGGCGTGCACCCTGGACAGCACGAACGTCGGCGAGGTCACCTGGCCCGGCACGCCGAGCCCGGCGGCGATGCCTTGCACCAGCACGGTCTTGCCCGCACCCAGCGGCCCGGCCAGCACAATCAGGTCGCCGGGCTGGGCGGCCGTCCCGAGCCGGGCGCCGAGCGCCCGCATGTCGTCCGGCGTCTCGACCACCAGCGTCCCGTCGAGACCGTCGAACGCCCGCGCGTCCGCGGCGGCCTGGCGCGGCGTCGAGCCGGAGATGCCTGAGGTCGTCACGGTCCCATCATCCGCCCGCGCCGGTTCAGTCCCACGGCTGCCACTCCGTCGGCTGCGTGTCAGTACCGCGGCTGCCACTCCGTCGGCTGCGTGCTGCGGCCTCGCCCTCACGACCTCCGAAATCGCCGACCTCCCAGATCGGCTTCGCCGATCCGGCAGGGACCCCGTCGCCGATTCCGCAGGGACCCCGACGCTCCGGCGAGATCTCCGCACGCCGCCTCCTGCGTGTCAGTGGTGGGCGCAGCCTCCGCCGCCCGCCGTCCCGCCGAACGCGCCGCGGCCGGGGCGAACCCGGATCATCTTCGGCTCGGCCTCCGCGGCCGCGGCCTTTTCGACCTGCTCGCGGGTGGTGAGGGTGAGCAGGACCGGCCCGCCGGCCGGCCGAGGGCCGCCGGCCGACTCAGCGGCCACGTCGTCAAGGTCGTCGAACTCGTCGTCGAGGCCGTCCGGCTCGTCGTGCCCCACGACCGGGGCCGGAGCCGTGCGACGACCGCGCCAGCTGAGCTTCACGTCGTCTCCCTCGTCTCTCACGGGTCGTACCGGACGGTACCCACCCTCGTCCGGCACCGACCTTCCGATCAGCACCGGCCGCGCCGGCTTCAGTACCACCGCTGCCACTCCGTCGGCTGCGTACTCCGGCCTCGCCCTCGCTGCGCTCCGCCGAGACCTCCGCACGCCGCCTCCTGCGTGTCAGTACCTTTGCTGCCACTCCGTCGGCTGCGTACTCCGGCCTCGCCCTCGCTTCGCTCCGCCGAGACCTCCGCACGCCGCCTCCTGCGTGTCAGGCGTCGCGGTACACGCGGGGCACGCGCGCGCCGACCCGGCTGACGATCTCGTAATTGATGGTGCCGAGGGCGGCCGCCCAGTCGTCCACCGTCGGCTCGCCGTCGTCGCCCGAGCCGAACAGCACCGCCTCGTCACCGTCGGCAACCGGGTCGTCGCCGACGTCGAGGACGAACTGGTCCATGCAGACCGTGCCCGCGATCCGGCGGCGGCGACCAGCGAGGAGCACCTCGCCGAGGTTCGTGGCCAGGCGCGGCACCCCGTCGGCGTAGCCAAGCGGGATGACGGCGAGCGTCGTCTCGGCCTCGGTGACATAGCGGTGGGCATACGAAACCCCGGTGCCCGGCGGGACCCGTTTCGCGAGCGCCACCCGCGCCGCCAGCCGCATCGCCGGGCGCAGGCCCAGGTCCCGCCGGCCGGCCACCTCCGGGCCGGGTGACAGGCCGTAGATGGAGATCCCGGGCCGGACCAGGTCGAAGTGGGCCTCGGGGCTGACCAGCGTGGCCGCCGAGTTGGCGAGGTGGCGGACCTGGGGACGCAGGCCGGCCTTCTGGGCGATCGCGACCGCGTCAGTGAACCGGCCGATCTGGCCCTGGACCGTGGAATGGCCGGGCGCGTCCGCGAACGCGAAGTGACTCCAGACTCCGACGACGTCGAGCACGCCCTCGGCGCGCAGCGCGGCCGCTGTGTCACACAGCGCCGGCCAGTCAGCGGCGGGCGCTCCCGCGCGGCCAAGGCCGGTGTCGGCCTTGAGGTGCACCCGGGCGGCCCGGCCGGAGGCCCGCGCGGCCGCGGCGATCTCGGCCAGTGCCCACGGCGCCGACGCCGACAGATCGATGTCCGCGCGCAGCGCCGCGTCGAGCGGCTCGCCGGGTGCCATCAGCCAGGACAGCACCGGCACCGTGATGCCGGCGGCGCGCAGGGCCAGCGCCTCCTCCAGGACCGCGACGCCGAGCCACGTGGCGCCGCCGTCGAGCGCCGCCCGGGCGCACGGGAGCATGCCGTGGCCGTAGCCGTCGGCCTTGACGACCGCCATGGTCGCGGCGGAGCCCGCCCGGGCGACCAGCGTCGCGGTGGACGCGCGCACCGCGTCGAGGTCGATGGCCGCGTAGGCACGGGGCGCCACGGGCGCGCCGGCGGTGAGCGAACTGGCCGTCGCGGTCGGTTCGCTCATCAGTTCCTCCGCAAGCCGAGGCACGGTTCGTCGCCCAGCGTGACCGGACCGCCCGACGGGCCGACCGGAGCGTACGTCTGCTGGAACCCTACTTGCCGCCACGCGGACCGGCAGGCGCGGGAACCGGGCCTCGGGAGAGGGGATGCCTCGGCACGCCGGCCGCGGGCCACCATAGGATTACAGGGTGATCATCAGGGTTTCCGGCGACGGCCCACATGACGAGGTCGTCCTCACGCCGCTTGAGGCGGCCTTCACCGAGACCGCCTGCGCGGCGCTGGCCGGCACCGAGGCGTTCACTCGCGGCGTCGGGCTCGCGCTGCTCGGCCGGGTGGCCGCCCTGCGAATCCGGCCGAGCGACGCCTCCGGGACCGTCGACGATGATGGAGAGTTCGCCGTGAAGCTCTCCGTCGACGAGTCCGGTCCGCACCAGGAGTGCGCATGCCCTGAGGCCGCCGGCGCGGCGCTGTGCCCACACGGGGTCGCGGTGGCCCTCGCGGCCACCGGCTCCGTCAACGCGGACGAGGACGACGACGAGGACGACGACTACGTCCGGGCCGCGGTCGGTGTGTTCCTCGGCGGCATGCCGCACGCCGAACTGGTTGCGCTCATCCTGGACCTCGCCGACGACAACGAGGACCTGGCCGACGCCCTCTGGGACGAAACAGTCCGCTGGCACCGCGACCGCGCCACCAACACAGAGCCCGCGGACTAGGGCGATCCGCCCGGACCGGGCGCGGAGCGCCCTTCGGCCGCCCCCCTTACTCGACCGTAACGGACTTGGCCAGGTTGCGGGGCTGGTCGACGTCGAGGCCGCGGGCGAGGGCCAGCTCGCAGGCGAACACCTGCAGCGGGATCGTGGTCACCAGCGGGGAGAACAACGAAGGGGTCACCGGCACCCGGATCAGGTGGTCGGCGAACGGCTCGACGAGGTGGTCGCCCTCCTCGGCGATCACGATCGTGCGGGCGCCGCGGGCTCGGACCTCCTGAATGTTGGACACGACCTTGTCGTGCAGCACTGTGCGACCGCGCGGCGAGGGCACGACGACGACCACCGGCACACCCTGCTCGACCAGCGCGATCGGGCCGTGCTTGAGCTCACCGGCCGGGAAGCCCTCGGCGTGCATGTAGGCGAGCTCCTTGAGCTTGAGCGCGCCCTCGAGCGCCACTGGATAGCCCACGTGCCGCCCGAGGAACAGCACGGTCTTGGCGCTCGCGAGGCTGCGGGCCAGCTCCCGCACCGGCCCGACGGTGCCAAGCGTGCGAGCGACCAGGTCGGGCATCTTCTGGAGCTTCTCGACGTAGGCGCCCACCTCGTCGCCGTACAGCACGCCGCGGGCCTGCGCGAGGAACAGGCCGACGAGCAGGCAGGCGGCGACCTGGCCGAGGAACGTCTT
>Ga0207641_10001002_pt1 | contig 28866 bp, 25 predicted proteins | sample KBSSwiS62_FD_184306 | JGI IMG/M metagenome (GOLD analysis project Ga0207641, IMG submission 184306) | Switchgrass rhizosphere microbial communities from Kellogg Biological Station, Michigan, USA - KBS Switchgrass S6-2 (SPAdes) (version 2) | ecosystem: Host-associated > Plants > Roots >... | reverse complement strand
GATTTTCGCCTTGAAGTTCTCGACGAGGCTTTCCTGCGCCGGTTCGCTCGCCGGCTGCGTGCGCAGTGCCGCGCGGCTCTCGCTGATCGCCTGATCGATCACGGCGAGGTTCTTCTGCAGCGTTGCGGCCGTGCCCGGGTCGAGCGCGCCCTGTTCGGTCTTCGTAATCTGCTCCAGGCCCGTGATCGCCTTGGTGTAGTGCTCTTCGGCGGCGCGCAGCTCGGCCTCTACTGCCTGCGCCGCCTCGCCAGAGGCAACCGACGCGCCCGGAGTCGCAGTCGACGAGGCCGGGCGCCGGCTGCCGCGGAACTGGAGGCCGACCGCCGTCGCGAGGATCAGGGCCGCCGCTGCCGCGAGCCACGGCATGGAACGCAGAGCTCGCTGAGCACGCGGAGCCAATTCTCTTTGCGAGCTCTGCGGGCTCTGCGTTGATCGTGACTCATGTTCCAGCCGGATCGCGCGCTCGAGGCGTCCCCACGCCCGGACCGGCGGCTCGCGCAGATCGTCCTTGAGACTCGCAAAGGCTTTCCGGATTTCCCGGAGATCGTCGACGAGTCGGCGGCACTCGGCGCATCCGGCGAGGTGGCGCTCGAGCTCCGTCCGGGCGCGCACGTCCAGCGCGTCGTCGAGGTAATCGTGGATGACCGTTTCGTTCGGATGCATGTCAGTGGCGACGCAGCATCGCGCGCAGCTTCACGCGCGCTTTGAAGACCTGCGACTTCGACGTCCCTTCCGCGATCCCGAGCAGCGCGCCGACTTCCTTGTGATCGAACCCTTCAACGTCGTGCAGCACGAATGCTTCCCGGCATCCTTCCGGGAGCCGTTCGAGCGCCCGTTCGAGATCCATGCGCGCAATCGGCGTGTCGCGGCGGGCCATCGGCTCGAACGAGGCCTCGGCGTCGAGTGTCTCGGTGAGCTTGTTCATCTTGGCCTGCCGGCTGCGGACATAGTCGAGGCAGTGGTTGAGCGCGAGCCGGTACAGCCACGTCCCGATCGCCGCGTCCCGCTTGAAGCTGCCAATCTTGCGGTAGGCCTGCAGGAAGATCTCCTGGAGCAGGTCCTCGCCGTCCTCGACCGATCCGCCAATGCGGCAAGCCAGCGTGTAAATCCGCGACGAGTACTGCCGATAGAGCGTCTCGAAGGCGTCGACGTCTCCAGCCTGGCAGCGTGCGACGAGATCGTTGGGATCGGCATGGGTTGCGCCCTGGCTCACCGTCACTTCTTTAGACGGGAAGGGGATCGGTGGGCGTTGCTTTGGGGCGGCCACGCTAGGTTATACGAGAGTTCCTGGGCAATCGTTTGAAGCGAACCCGCTCGAGTTCGCGGACCCGCGAGCCCGACACTACCAACCCCTCGGCCGCCAGCAGCGCCCGTTTCAGCCCCTCGTTCCCGCCGTAGCCGCCCAGCCGGCCGCCCGCCGCAATCACCCGGTGACACGGAACGTCGGGACGCCTGCAGTCGCGCATGATGTTGCCGACGGCCCGCGCCGCGCGCGGCTGCCCGGCCATCGCCGCGACGTCGCCGTACGTCGCCACGCGTCCCGGTGGAATGCGCCTCACGACCGACAGCACGCGGGCAAAAAACGGCACCGGCGGTTTCCGTTTCACTTGAGTGCGGCGCCGAGCGCCCGGCCCTCCGCTTGCGGCAGCGTGACTCCGCAGAGCGCGGCGAGTGTCGGTGCGATGTCGGCCGGCGTCACCGGTTGATCGTAACGTCCGGCCTTGATGCCGTACCCCATCAAGAGAATCGGGACACGCTGATCGTCGGCCGACGCCGTGCCGTGCGCCGCCGCCTCGGTGGAAGCGACCCAGCCGGGACGCGGCGCGAGCACGAGGTCGCCGCTCCGGCCCTCGACGTAGCTGAGTGCCGCCGCGCGCCGCCACGGATCGGCGTCGTGGCGCGCGCCCTTCAGCTGCTCGCTCCGAAACACGTGTGCCACGCCGGGCGCCGAGGCGATCGTTCGCACCACGTCGTCGAGCAGGCGCGGTGATGCGCGCAGCTGATCGTAAACACCCTTCGCGAAGTACAGGTTGCCATCGCGGCCATCGAGCTTGGCGACGTGGGGGCCGCGCCTGCCGAGGACGGGCGCGATCAGCGTCTCGACGCGCTCGACGATCGGCGCCACCTGAATGCGTCCAGCGTCGGCGTGCTCGGCGACGAGCTGCTCGGGAATGGGCGTGACGCCGTGATCCGCCGACAAGGCGACGACATAGCGCCCGCGGCCGACGGCGCGATCGAGGTGATCGAGCAGCGTACCGAGCGTCGCGTCCAGCCGCGCCAGGTGCTCGCGGACTTCCTGACTCCTGGGGCCGAACTTGTGTCCAATGCGATCGAGACCCGTGAAGCTGACGCCGAGCAGGTCGACGCCGTCGTGGCCCCCCAGATGGAACTGGTCGACGAGCGACGCCGCCATCGCCGCGAGATAGGCGTCGGCGAACGGGCTCGTATCCCATTGCGCCCGGAACGGCGCGTCGGGCTTTTCGGATGTCCCTTTCAACACGTGAGGAAACGTCGACGTCCACCCGGACGGCGGCCGCTCGCCCGTCGCGGCGTCCGCGTGGGGATCGCGGGTGACCGGCAGCGCCGGCGTCCAGCTCTTGCCGAAGTCCGCTTCGACGGGATGGGCGGCGATGAAGCGTGCGACCTCCGGCACTGGTGCGGACGCGAACGCCGACGACGTGAGCCAGGTGTCGCTCGCTTCACTCAACCAGGTCACGGCGTCGCCGCCATGTCCCGCCAGCATGATCGCGCTGCGCGCCTTGGCCGAAAGCGTCACCACATGCGCGCCGCGCTCCGCCCGCAAGCGATCGGCGAGGGTCTGAACGTTCAATCGGTAACCGCTGTTGTGATCTTTGCCAGGTCCGTCGTAGCCGAAATTGGTCGCTGACGGATCGTCAGAGCACTGCACCTGCCGTCCGGACTCGCGGTCCCACCACTGATTCGAGAACACGCCGTGCGTGTTCGGGAACGTGCCGGTGGAGATCGTCGCGTGTCCGGGGCACGTGATGGTGAGCAGGTACGGATATGCCGCTCGCGTGAACCAGGCACCGTCGGTGACCAGTCGTTTCAATCCGGCCGTCCAGTCACCCTTGAACCGTTCGACGTAATCGGCGCGCATCTGGTCGACGACGATGATCACCGCGAGCTTCGGCGGATCGACCGCCGCCGGCCGCGGCGCCGGGGCCAGCAGCGCAAGAGTCAGGACGAGCGCGGTTCGCCTCATATCAACGTCAACGGATCGAAGGAGTAATCGGCGGGATCGAGCGGCGCGACGATCGCCTTGGGCAGCTGAGGGTTGTCGCCCGTCTCCCAGAGGTTGATATCGTAGGGCAGCTCGAGCCGCGCGCCCTCGCGGCCGATGAGCACCCGCACGTGGGGCCGGTACGGATCTGGCGCATACACACGTTGTACGACGCCGACCTCGCCCGTGTCGAGCCGCACGATGGTGCCGACGGGATAGATGCCGATCAGCTGTACGAACCGCCGGACCAGGTGCTGGTCGAAATGCTGGCCGTCGTTCCGTTTGAGCACCTCGAGAATGCGGTCGGTCGGGAACGCCTGCTGGTAGTTTCGCTGCGACCGCATCGCATCGTAGACATCCGCGATACTGCACAACATCGTTCCGACATTGAGCGAGGCGCGGGTCACGCCGGTGGGGTAGCCGCTGCCGTCAATCCGCAGGTGGTGCTCGAAGGCGACGATCGGCGCCAGCGTGGGCACCTCCGGCGTCCGGTGAAGGATTTCGGCGCCGTCGAGCACGTGGCGCTTCATGATCGCGAATTCCGCGTCGTCGAGTCGATCGGGCTTGTTCAGGATCTCGATCGGGGTCCGCACTTTGCCGATATCGTGCATCAGCGCGGCGAGACCGAATTCCCGCAGCAACGGGCCATCGATGCCGAGTCCCCGCGCCTGCCCCATCGTCAGCACCGACACGTTGACCATGTGCGTGAAGGTGTAGTTGTCGTAGTTCTTGAGCGTGGTCAGCGCGAGCAGCGCCGTCCGATTGTGCGCGACGGCCTGCGCCAAGCCGTCGATCATCGTGCGCGCGATCGACATGTCCGGCTTGCCCTCGGTCTGCGCGCTGTCGTAGACGCTGTTGGCCGCCGAGACGGCGTCGTTGTAGAGACGCTTGATCGTGGCCATGTCGGTGGCGCTGCCGTCGACGCGCTGTCCGACGGTAACCCGTCCCACCCGGACGTGCGCCATCGTCGGAAACGCCGAGGGCCGGTCGATGGCGTGGTCCTGCTCGACCGAGCTGAAGGCCTCGACGAACAGGACGAGCTCGTCCATGGTCACGCCGCGATCGATGGTGATGCGCTCGACGCCCGCGGTCTGCAGCCGGCGGACCAGCGGCCCCATCGTGTCGGCCTTCGCCATCGGCATGTCGTCGACGATGACTTCGTCGGCAACCAGGCCGACGACGATCGACGGCTGGAGGCTGTGCAGGAGCTGCAGCGCGGTGGCCAGCGATTCCAGGTTCCGCGCGATGATCGGATGGCCTTTGGAATAGAGCTGCGCCGAACGAAGGGTCGCCGCGAAGCGGCGCAGGAGCTCGTCAGCGAGCTGCAGACGCGGCGTCGTCGTCACTGGGCGCTCCGGCTGGGAAGATGCGCGCGGGCCGCCGCCCGCATGCCGCGCGAACCTTCGGCGATCGCGTGCTCGAGCGCGGCAATGGCGTCCGGCGTCCCGATGCGTCCGAGCGCGGCCGCGGCGGCGTGTCTCAACGCCGCCGTCCGCCGCGGCGCCCACCATTCACCCGTTCTGAGGGCATCTTTCAGCGGTGCAATGCCTGCGGGATCTTTGAGCGCGCCGAGCGATTCGATGGCGCTCAGGTACACCGCCCTGAGCGGCCCGCGGTGGTCCACGTGTTCGATGATGTAGGCGAATAGCGGTGTCGCGCGCTCGTCGCGCACCGTGCCGATGGACTGCATGATCGCGTCGCGTGACTGCAGCGTGCCGGTCGTCAGCGCCTGCTCGAGGATCTTGTACGCCGCTTCCGTGCCGATGTTGAGAATTGCCCGCACCGCTTCACGCTGCACCTGCGGCTCGTTGTCGTCGAGCAACTCGGTCAGATCCGGCAGCGCATCGCTGCCGCCGAACTCCCGCATCATCTGGATGGCGGTGCGCCGCACCGCCGGATTCTGCGAGTTCTTGAGCCGTTCGATCGTCCGGCGGGCGACGGCGCCGAACGCCAGCAGGATGGCGGTCAGCCGCTGGCGCGTGCGCGGCCGCGATTCGACCGACAGCGCTTCGGCGAGGGGCCGCACCAGCACCTCGCCGAGCGAGACGCAGAGCGCCTTGATGCGCTCGAACTGCGGCTCGTCGACCGTCGCCAGGTGCGCGACGACATGCCGCATCATTGATCCGCCGACCAGCATGTCGATGGCAATCGTCGCGTCCTGGCGGTGGGCCTTCGATCCGCCGCCCGACGCTTCACCGACCACGATCGCCAGCAGCCCCGAGGCGGCGTCGAAGTCGCCGACGAGGAGCAGGTCCTCGAGCAGCGATACGACCGGCGTCATCAGCTCGCCCCATCGCTCGTCGTTGTCTTCGATCCGGAGAAGATCGAGGAACAGCTGGAGGTCGAGGCTGCGCAAGGCGCTGGTGGCGATCGTGCCGAGCCACGCGCTCACCCGTTCGGGCGGATCGTCGCTGACGCGCTCGACGTCCACGGCCTGGGTGCGGGCTCCCGAGAGCTCGCGGCCGTACTCTTCCGAGACGAAGGACTCGTCCGTGTACGAGGTCAGCAGTTTCTGCGCGACGTGGTTCCAAACGTCTTCGAACCCTTCCGTGCTGCCGAGCGGCGACGCGGCGACGTCGGTGCGCGCGAGCGACAACAGCCGCTCCTGCTGATCCGGATCGCGGACCAGGGCCTGGAACGCCTCGGCGAGGCGATCGGTCGGCGAGCTCTGAGCGATGACCTGACGCGAGACGAATGCGGCAATCGTGCCTTCCGACATGCGGCTGGCGACCGCCTGAACGACCTGCGCGCCTTCGTCGGCGGACCGCCGTTTCTCGAGCAGCCCCAGCAGCATCTCGGGTGACAGGTGGCCGACCGCCGCTGCCATGTTCTGCAGAATGGGTTCGACGCGGTCCGGCGCGTTTTTCGACACGACGTCGATGATGCCGCGGAGCATCCGGATGACGGCGGCGGTTTTTGCGCCGATGCCCCCGGAGGTTTCCATCTTGCTCTCCACCGCCGACATCAGGTCGCACAGCTGGTTGGCGTTGCCGGCCAGGCTGATCAAATCGTCGATCGCGGCGTCGTCCAGCTCGAAGGCGTTGCCCTGCAGACAGTTCGTGACCACGCGATCCCAGACTGCGTTCTGGCCGCTGGCCCGCTCGCGCAGCACCTCCGCGTAGTCGATTTCCCGCAGCTCCAGGTGGCGGCCGGCCATGGTCGTCCAGACCCGAGCGATCCCGCCGTCGGTTCGGACCGATTCCGGCGTTCTCCCGAGCAGCAGTAGGAACATCCGCCATGCTTCGACGTCGCCGCCCGGATGGACCGTGAGCTGTCCGATCAGGTGACTGTGGAGGAGAGCCGCCAACTCAGTGAGCGCGCCTTCCGGCCGGGCCGGTGCGCGTTCGTCGAGGAGCAGTCCGTCGGGCAGGACGGTGACCACGAGCGGCTCCGCCAGTGCATCGTGCGACGTGATTTGCGCGATGCGCCCGAGCGTCGCGGCGATAGCCGGGTGGCCCGCCGGATACAGCAGCACGGCGCGCGCGGCGGCCTTGCACGCGCGGGCGAACTCGAGGAGGCGTGTCGCCTCTTCGGTCGTCAGCGCCGGGCGGGCGTCGCTCAGGTCCGGCATCACAGATACGTCAGCGGGTCGATGGCGAGCGGCTCGGGATCCACGGCTTCGACCACCGCGCGCAGGTGCTCGCCGCGGCCGTCACGCTCCCACGTGTTGACGAGCAGCGGCGCCTCGAGACGCGCTCCGGTCTGGTCGGTGAGGATCTTCACCTGCGGCCGGAACGGATCGGTCGGATGCTCGGCGGACACGACCGCGAGTTCGTCGGTGTTCAGGCGAACGAGGTTCCCGACCGGGAACAGACCCATCAGATTCACGAATCGCTTGAGCAGCGGCTGGCTGAATGCCGGATTGCCCTGTTCGCCCATGATGTTGCGGATGCGATCGGTCGCGAGCCCCTTCCGGTAGGGCCGCGTGCTGCGCAACGCGTCGAAGACGTCGGCGATCGATACGATCATCGTGCACAAATTGAGCTGGCGGCTGCCGATCTTCTCCGGGTAGCCGCTCAGATCCTGTTTGAGATGGTGCTCGAACGCAACAATTGGCGCCAGCGCCGGCATTTCGGGCGTCCGCCGCAGGATGTGGGCGCCGTCGATGACGTGTCGCTTCATGATCTCGAATTCGTCCTTCGTCAGCTTGTCGGGCTTGTTCAGGACCTCGAGCGGCGTGTTGACCTTTCCGATGTCGTGCATCAGCGCCGCGAACCCGAACTCCCGTAGCAGCGGCCCCTGGATGTTGAGCGCCCGCGCCTGCGCCATGGCCAGCGCAGAGACATTGACCATGTGCGTGAACGTGTAATTGTCGTACTTCTTCAGCGCCGTGAGCGCCATCAGCGAAGTACGGTCCTGGGCCACCATTTTCGCCAGGCCGTCGACAATCTTGCGGGCCGCCGCCGGGTCGGGCTGATCGCCGGCCTTGGCCGCCCGCCAGAGCGATTCGGCCGTTTCGACCGCGGTCGAATAGAGGCGTCGCGCGGCGGCGATCCCGACGTGGTCATCGCTCGACTCCTCGACGACCACTTTCCCCAGCGCGACGTGCCGGACGCCCTTGGCGGCCAGCCGATCCGCGATCGGCCCGGTCGACTGCCGATCCGCGAGGAACCCGATAAAACCGCGGAGCTCCTCGCGCGTCAGCCCGCGCGACAGCGTCACCTTCTCGATCTCCCGTTCCCGGAGATCGCGCGCGAAACCGACGAGCGCCGCCGTGCCACGCGGCAGCCGCGTGGTGTCGACGATTACCTCGTCGCCGACAAACCCGATGACGACGGTGGGAGCGGCCTGCAGGGCCTCTGTTGCCGCGGCCGTGAGGCCGTCGATGCCCCGTTGCACCAGAGGATGGGTTGGCGAATAGAGCTCCGTGCCGCGCAGCGCCGTCGCCAGGCGCCTCACGAGCTCCTCCGCCCTGGTCTGGTCCATGCTGTCTCTACTTATCGGCTCTTCCTATCTACGGGCGGCGGCAATTTTTCTGAGCAGCCGGTCCCCGGTTTTCGCCGCATTCGCGAGGACGGTCTGCGCTGCGGGAGTCCCGATCCGGGCCAGGGCGCCCACTCCCCGCTCCTTGAGGGTCCGCAGCTTCCGGCGCCCGAAAAACCCGCGCCGGGCGATGACACGGGCCAGCGCCGCGACCCCCGCATCACTCGGCACCAGGCCCAGCGCCTCGATGGTTTCGAGCACGACCTCGTGATCCTTGCCGAGTGGTTCGCTCTCCTCGATGATCCGGACCAGCATCGGGACGACACGAGGATCGCGCTCGACCACCAGCGCCTCGATGACCGCCCGCCGCATCTCGCCGGTCGCGGCGCGAAGGACGGTGTGAATCGCGCGGGCCGCTGCCGGATCGGGGATGGCGGTCAATGCCGAGATTGCCGCCTGCGCCACCCGCGGATCGGCTTTCCGCAAGAGCGGCTGCAACAGCGGGACGCCCTCCGCTCGACCGATCCGGCCGACGAGGCGCACGCCCTGCTGCTGGACGTACCAGCGTGGGTCTTCCAGGAGCGAGGGCAGGCGCGGGATCGCGGCGACGCCGAAGGCCACGATTGCGTCGGCGGCCAGGCGCGTGGCATCGGAGTTTTCCGCGACCATCATCACCGGTTTCAGGGCTTCGATCGCGGCAGGGCCGATGTCCTCGACAATCGCGCGAATCGCCCCACGCGCCGGCGGGCCAACGTCGCCCAGGAGAGCCGCCGTATCGAGCATCGCCAGCGACTCGGCCAGCCGATCGAGCGCCTGCCGGCAGGCGTCGCGGCCGAGCGCCGATGGCGCCCGGCTGCGTGCGGCCAGCGCGGAGGTCACCGTCCTGGCATCGTCGTACGCGCCGGACATCAGCAGATCCTCAGCGAGTGCTTCCATATCCTCCGCAATGCTGGCGGCGCGCGTCGCGTCGCGCTCGAGCGTCAGCAGATCGATGAGCAGCGTGACCGACAGCGCGCGCACGCTGCTCTGGCCGAGCGTCTCCATCCAGGCCGGCAGCTCCGGCGGAAGGTCGGCTGCCGCCATCCGTTCGGCTCGTCCTCCGACGCCGTCGAGGGCGCCGCGATATGACTCGGACACGTACGGTTTCTCGTTGTACGAGACGAGCAGTTCCTCCATCGATGTCCACAGCACCTGGAATTGTCCGGATCGGCCGAAGTCGGTCTCGCTCAACATGCTGCGCGTCATGGTCAGCACCCGGCGCTTGCGATCGGCGTCCGGCGCAATGGTGTTGAAGATAGTGGCCAGCCGGTCCGAGGCTTGTCCTTCGAGGGCCAGCGCCGTCGACAGCAGCTGGGCGACTCTCACATCGTCGAACGCCGCGGTCATCCCCTTGACGACGGCGACCTGATCGACCGGATCCTCTGGCGTTTGCATCACCTGCATGACGACTTGCGGATTCAGGTTGACCGCCGCGGTGGCGATGTTGCTCATGACGTCGGACAGCCGATCGGGCGCCAGGACCGAGACGATGCCCTTGAGGTGCCGGAAGGCGGCGAGCACCGTCGCGGCCTGCGAGGTGATCATCGGCGAGCCGTCCGCGGCGCATTTCGGCGCCATAACGGCCGATGCGAGCTCGCCAATCTCGACCGCGCTGGCCGCGATGTCGAGCAGCCGGCGCTGGGAGATCTCGTCGAACCCAGTCTGTCCCGCGGTGATCGACAGCACGATGGAGCGCCAGAGGTCGTCGCGACCGGCCGCGCCGCGTTCGCCCGCGCGCTCGCGCGCGAGCAGTTGCTCGTAGTCGATTTGATCGAGGACGATCGACGGGTCGCCCTCGGCTGCCCATATCTTCGCGGGACCACCGCGCTGACGCCGCTCCGCCGCATCCAGCGTGAGGACGTGCAGCAGGCGGTGGAGCGCGGCCTGCGGCACCGCGCCGACGAACAGAATGTGGATCAAATCGCGATCGTGGAGCATCGCCGCGGCTTCGGCGATGGCGGTCTCGTCGCGGTTCGCTTCGGCGCCTTCGACCATCAGCGTCTCGGGCGTAATGCCCAGTGCGAAGGCGGCGCCCTTCGACGCCTGCTGGATGGCGTCCGCGAGGCGTTCGACCGCCGCCCTCACCGACGGGTGTTCGGGCGGATAGAGCGTCCAGTTACGCACGGCGGCGAGCAACGCGCGCGCGAGCAGCAGCAGCCCCTGGGCGAGCTCGGGGGACAGCTGGGAGGCCTGGGACACGCGGCGAATTATACGGGCGCACGAGTGCCGGGTGCTGCGTGCTGGGTGCTGAGTGCTCGTGCCAGGTGTTGGGTGTCGAGTGCCTGGTGCTGTGCCGGGTGCTGTGCCGGGTGTGCTGTGCCTGGTTCCACGGCACTGCACTCAGCACAGCACCCGACACCTGGCACTTGGCACTCGGCACGAGCACCCAGCACTTAGCACTCAGCACCCGGCACCCGCTCGCCCGCCGTAGCTCACCGGTCGAGCGACCGAGCGGAGGCGGGATATACTCGCCGGACCGCATGCGCGCAGTTGACGTGATCATGAAGAAGCGGGATGGCGGCGCGCTGTCCCGCGAGGAGATTCGATTCTTCGTCGATGGCGTCACCGCCGGGACACTGCCGGAGTATCAGGCGTCCGCGCTCCTGATGGCGATTCTCCTTCGCGGCATGACCGCCGAAGAAACCGCCTGGCTCACCGACGCGATGGTGCATTCCGGCGTGCGCGTGGATCTCGCCGATGTCCCTGGCGTCAAGGTCGACAAGCACAGTACTGGCGGTGTTGGTGACAAGACGTCGCTGATTCTGGCGCCCCTGGCGGCCGCGTGCGGTGTGCCGGTGCCGATGATGTCGGGCCGCGGCCTGGGCCACACCGGTGGGACGCTCGACAAGCTCGAAGCGATTCCCGGGTTTCGCGTGAATCTGTCGCTGGACGAGATGAAAGCGGCCTTGCGGCGGACGGGCTGCGCGATGATCGGTCAGACCGCGCAAATCGCGCCGGCGGACAAGAAACTGTATGCGCTGCGTGACGTGACCGGCACGGTCGAGAGTATCCCGCTCATCAGCGCGTCGATCATGAGTAAGAAGATCGCCGAGGGCATCGACGCGCTGGTGCTGGACGTCAAGACGGGCAGCGGCGCGTTCATGAAAACGGAAGCCGATTCCCGCAAGCTTGCCGAATCGCTGGTGTCGATCGGCAATGCATCCGGCGTGACGACCGAGGCGGTGATCACGGCCATGGACGCCCCGCTCGGTCGTGCGGTTGGCAACGCGCTCGAGGTGGTCGAGTGCATCGATGTGTTGAAGGGTGGCGGGCCCGCGGATCTCGTCGAGGTGTCGATCGAGCTCACCGCGCGCATGCTGGTCCTCGGCCGCGTGGCCGACGATCTGGCGGACGCCGAAAGGCAGGCGCGCGACGCCATCGCCTCCGGCGCCGGCCTCGATCGCTTCAGGAAGATCATCGAGGCCCAGGGGGGCGATCCCCGCGTGGTGGACGACGCCGCCCGGCTGCCGCACGTGGCTGACCGGTATGTCGTCACCGCCGCCCGCGGCGGCTACGTGACCCGCGTCGACGCGGAACTGGTCGGCCGCGCGTCGGTCGCGCTCGGCGCCGGACGGGATCGGGTCGAGGATCCGGTCGACTTCGCGGTGGGCATCATGATCAACGCGAAGCCGGGCGATGAGGTGCGTGCCGGCGACGCCGTGCTGGAACTGCATTACCGCGATCGCACACGGCTCGAGGCGGCCCTGGCCCTGGCCGCGCGCGCGGTCACAATCGGCGACGCGCGGCCGGCTGCAGCCCGCCTGATCGTCGGAGAGGTGCGTTGATGGTCGGGATTCTCCAGCCGCTCTTTGGCGCCGTCGTGATTCTGGCGATCGCGATGGCCTGTTCGACGAACCGGCGTGCCATCAACTGGCGCACGGTCGCCTGGGGCCTCTCGTTGCAGGTCGTGTTCGCCCTCCTCGTACTCAAGACCGCCGCCGGTCAGCGCGTGTTCTCGTCGCTCGGCGCAGGGATCAATAAGCTCCTGGGTTTTGCCGGCGTGGGATCGGCGTTCGTGTTCGGGCCGCTCGGCGACAGCTCGGTGTGGGGACGCGCCATGAACGGCGCGCTCGGTCCCGAAGGCGCCGCCTATGGCGTCATCTTTGCCTTCCAGGTGCTGCCGACCATCATCTTCATCGCCGCCCTGTTCGCGATCCTTTACTACTTCGGCGTCATGCAGCTCGTGGTGCGGATTTTCGCGGTCGCGATGCATCGCGTGATGGGGGCGAGCGGCGCCGAATCGCTCAACGTGGCCGCCAGCATTTTCATGGGGCAGACCGAGGCGCCGCTCACCATCCGCCCCTATCTGCCGGAAATGACGCAGTCCGAGCTGATGACCGTCATGACATCGGGCATGGCGCACATCTCGGGCGGCATCATGGCCGCCTATATCCTGTTCGGCATCGAGGCCAAGCATCTGCTGACGGCGGTCATCATGACGGCGCCGGGCACGATCATGATGGCCAAGATGCTCGTCCCGGAAACCGAAGTGCCGAAGACGATGGGCACGGTGAAGCTCGACGTCGAAATGACCGACGTCAACGTCATCGACGCCGCGGGACGCGGCACCGGCGAAGGGCTGCACCTGGCGCTGAACGTCGGGGCGATGCTGATTTCATTCCTTGCCCTCGTGGCGCTGGTCAACTACCTCCTCAGCTTCGCGCACTTGAGCATGCAGCAGATTTTCGGCTGGGTGTTCGCGCCGGTCGCCTGGAGCATGGGCGTGCCGTGGAGAGACGCGCCGATCATCGGCAACCTGCTCGGCACGCGGATGGTGCTCAATGAATTCGTCGCCTATTCACAACTGGGGCCGCTGAAGGCGACGCTGGATCCCAAGTCGTTCACAATCGCCACGTTCGCCCTTTGCGGCTTCGCGAACTTCAGCTCGATCGGCATTCAGATCGGCGGCATCGGTGCGCTGGCGCCGAACCGCCGCCACGACCTGGCGCGCCTGGGGCTCCGCGCCATGTTCGCGGGGACGCTGGCGAACTTCATGACGGCGACGATTGCCGGGTTCCTGCTGTGAACGACGGTCTTTCACGAAGACGCGAGGGTCCACGAAGAAAACGAAGATCATTCTTTGGACGAAAGCTCTTCGTGATCTTCGAGCCTTCGTGACGATCCGTGTGACGGCATGAGCTACTACGATCACGTGAAGGAAGCCGCTGACGCGATCCGTGCGCGCGTCACCGAAGTGCCGCAGATCGCCGTGGTCCTCGGATCGGGCCTCGGCGATTTCGCGAACTCGCTGGGCGACGCCGTGACGTTTCCCTACGATCACTTGCCGCACTGGCCCGCGTCGAACGTCATCGGCCACGAAGGGAAACTCGTCGTGGGACGCGTCGCGAACGCCGGCGGCCGTACCATCGCCGCGCTCGCCGGCCGGTGTCACGTCTATGAAGGGCACGACCTCCGCACCGTCACGTTCGGGATTCGGGCGCTCGGCCTGCTCGGCGCCAAGACGCTGATCCTGACCAATGCGGCCGGTGGGGTGAATACTGGGTTCCAGCAGGGCGCATTGATGGTCATCGACGACCACATCAACCTGATTGGCGGGAATCCGCTGGTCGGAGCGAACGACGATCGGTTTGGTCCGCGCTTCCCGGACATGACCGAGGTGTACTCGGGACGGCTGCGAACGATCGCGGATCAAGCGGGCAGAGCCATGAACATGGCGGTGCCGCATGGCGTCTACGTCGCGCTCCTCGGTCCGAGTTATGAAACGCCCGCCGAGATCCGATATCTGAGGACGATTGGTGCCGACGCTGTCGGCATGTCGACCGTGCCGGAAGCGATCGCCGCGCGCCACATGGGCATCGAGGTGCTCGGGATTTCGTGTATCACCAACATGGCCGCGGGCGTGCTGCCGCAGCCGTTGAACCACGACGAAGTGATGGAGACGGCCCGGCGCATCCGGGGACAGTTCATCGCGTTGCTAGAGGGGATCATTGGGCAGCTCTGACCGCCGTTTGTCGGTGACGCTGGTGGACGTGCGGCCGGGCAAGGAAGAGGAGTTTCTCGCGCTGGCGACGCGGTTCGAGGCCCTGCTGATTCGAAAAGAGTACGGCCGCGCCGAGACGATTCGTGACGAGGCCAACCCGCGCCGCTTTTATGCGGTGCGACACTGGAGCGACATCTCGGCCGCCGAGCGCTGCCACGGCGATCCGGAAGTGCAGCTGCTCACGGCGCAGCTGTACCAGTTGGCGCGCATCACCCACGTTGTCAACGGCGTCCGCAGGCCGGATGCGGCCAAGCTCCTGACCGGCGATCGGCGTGCGCGTGTCGAAGCCGACCGGCGCACCGGATTCGATCGCCGGCAGCACAACCTGGGCCGCCCACGCGGCGACCAGCGCAGCGGCGTGGAGCGGCGGCTCGGTCCGCGCCGTCTGCGCGATCGCGGCGGTGAAGGATCGATCGATCTGGTGGCCGCTGCCCGACGGGCGCGTGAGAATGCCGACGCCGCCTTCTCGCACTTCAAGGTCGGCGCCGCGCTCGAGGCGGCCGACGGCACGGTCATCGCCGGCTGCAATATCGAGAACGCCACCTACGGCCTGACTATCTGCGCCGAACGGGTGGCCATGTTCAAAGCGCTGTCCGACGGCCACCGCGCCTTCACGAGAATCGCCATCGTGGCCGACACCGATTCGCCAACGCCGCCGTGCGGCGCGTGCCGCCAGATCCTCTGGGAGTTCGGCGGCAACCTCGAGGTGCACCTCGCCAACATGCACGAGCACAAGGGCGTCCATCAGCTGAAAGACCTCCTGCCGCTGCCGTTCGACGCGCGGCTCCTCTAAGGGTTCTCAAGTTCTAGTGTTCTAAAGTTCTACGGCGAAAGTTCTAAGGCCCTCGAACCTTAGAACCCTAGAACCTTAGAACCTTAGAACCCTACGGTACAATTCACTGATGCTCCCGACGATTGCCCGCGAGGCGGATGCGGTCGTGATGATCGACCAGCGCAAGCTTCCGGCGGAAGAGGTCTACGTCCGCTGCAAGACTGCGCCAGAGGTGGCGCGCGCCATCAAGAACATGGTCATTCGTGGCGCGCCGGCGATTGGCGTCGCAGCCGCCATGGGGATTGCGCTCGGCATGCGCAAGAGCAAGGCGACCGGCACCCAGAAATTCGCCGCCGAATTCCACAAGATCTGCGAGCTGATGGCTGGTACCCGTCCGACCGCGGTCAACCTCTTCTGGGCGATTGAGCGTATGCGACGGACGTTCGCCGCCGCCGCCCTCGCCGGCGAATCGGTTGATCAGATCAAGGACCGGCTCGACGCCGAGTCGGCCGCCATCCACGACGAAGACGTCGCGAGCTGCCGGGCGATGGGGGCGTTCGGCGCAGAAGTGGTGCCCACCGAGGCGAGGATTCTGACGCACTGCAACGCCGGCGCGCTGGCGACGGCCGGTTACGGGACCGCGCTCGGTGTCGTTCGCGGCGCCGTCGACGCCGGGAAGCACGTGGTCGTCTTCGCCGACGAGACGCGGCCGTTCCTCCAGGGCGCGCGCCTCACGGCGTGGGAGCTGGTGCGCGATGGCATCCAGACCACGGTGATCACCGACAACATGGCGGCAGCCCTGATGCTTCAGGGCAAGGTCGATCTCGTCGTCGTCGGCGCCGACCGGATTGCGGCCAACGGCGACACCGCCAACAAGATCGGGACCTACGGCGTCGCGGTGCTCGCGCGCGAGCACAACATCCCGTTCTACGTGGCGGCGCCGTTGTCCACCATCGACCTGAACACCGCCGACGGCGCCGGCATCCCGATCGAGGAGCGCAGCGCCCGCGAAGTCACGCATGTCGGCGGCTCACAGATGTCGCCAGTCGGGGCGCTGATCTGGAATCCGGCGTTCGACGTCACGCCGCACCGTTTCATCACCGGCATCATCACCGAGCGTGGCATCTTCCGGCCGCCGTACAGCGAGTCGCTGAAGCGCGCCTTCGAAACCGAAGCTGTTGCTGGATCCTAGAGACGGTTTTTTACGAAGGCTCGAAGGGTACTTCGTGTCTGCGTGAGAGACCGTGGTAGAGCGAACTGATGCTGATCCTGGGTATCGAAACCTCCTGCGACGAGACGTCCGCCGCCGTCGTCGAAGAGACCGGCGACGTGTCGAAGCCGTGGGCGGTGCGATCCAACATCGTCGCCTCGCAAGTGGCGATTCATCGCGAGTGGGGCGGCGTCGTGCCCGAGCTGGCGTCACGCCAGCACATCCGCGACATCTGCGGCGTCGTCGAACGCAGCCTCGACCAGGCCAAGGCCACCTGGTCGGACCTGGGCGCCGTGGCGGTGACTCAAGGTCCCGGCCTCGTCGGGTCGCTTCTCGTCGGCGTGTCGTTCGCCAAGTCGGCGGCGGCGGCCGCCGGCCTTCCGCTGGTGGCCGTCCATCACCTGGCCGGTCACATCGAGTCGCTGGTGCTGCAGAACGGCGAACTGCCGCTGCCGGCCATCGTGCTCGTCGTGTCGGGCGGCCACACCAGCCTGTACCTCGTCGAGACACCTGGTCATTACGAGCTGCTCAGCCGGACTCGTGACGATGCGGCTGGAGAGGCCTACGACAAGGTGGCGAAGCTCCTCGGTCTCGGATATCCAGGTGGGCCTGTGATCGATCGGCTGGCTCGAACCGGCAACGATCGCGCCGTCCCACTGCCGACGACGCGCCTGACGCACGCCGATCGAAACGCGCCCGAGCTCAAAGGCGATCTCGATTTCAGCTTCAGCGGCCTCAAGACCGCTGTCTTGCGTCACGTGAGGAAGGAAAGGGAGGGTTCACCGTCCGACCGGGAGATCGCGGATATCTGCGCCAGTTTTCAGCGCGTCGTGGTGACGGGCCTGCTCGATCGGCTGTTCGATGCCGCGCGGCGCTATCAGGCAAAGAGCGTCGGCGTCGCCGGCGGCGTATCCGCCAACAGCCGCCTGCGCGCCGAACTCGCGGAGCGCGGCGCGCGGCGCGAGATGCCGACATTCCTCCCCAGTCTCGCCCTGTCGACCGACAACGCGGCGATGATTGCGGCGGCGGGGCTTCGAAAGTTCCGCGCAGGCATGACGGCGTCGATGGATCTCAACGCCGACGCCGCGCTGGTCCTATGATCGTCGTCACCGACTATCTCGTCTTCAACACGAGGAAGCGGCAGGAGTTCGTCCGCATCACGGACGAGATCTCCGCGATTGTGAAACGCAGCGGCGTCAAGGAAGGCACCGTGCTCGTCTCGGCGATGCACATCACGTCCGGTGTCTACGTCAACGACTGGGAAGACGGGCTGATTCACGATTTTCAGGTGTGGCTGGAGAAGCTTGCGCCGGCGGGTCTCGACTATCGCCACCATCAGACGGGTGAGGACAACGCCGACGCGCATCTGAAGCGCACGATCATGGGTCATCAGGTCGTCCTTCCGATCACCGATGGCGCGCTCGATCTCGGCCCGTGGGAGCAGGTCTTCTACGCCGAGTTCGACGGGCAGCGTAAGAAGCGGGTCGTCGTCAAGGTGATGGGCATCTGAAATCGGTCGGGGCTAGGGGCTAGCTGTCGGCCAAGGAAATGTAGAAGGTGTCAGGACGTGAGGAAATACCCGGACCGTCCGATCGTCGGCGTTGGCGCAGTGATCGTCGACGGCGACCGCATGCTGCTGGTCAAGCGCGCTCATGAGCCGTTGAAGGGCGAATGGAGCCTGCCGGGGGGCGCGGTGGAAGTGGGCGAGTCGCTCGAAGTCGCTCTGGTCCGGGAGGTCCGCGAGGAGACCTGCCTCGACGTGACCGTCGGACCTGTCGTCGAAGTGCTCGATCGGATTGGCCGGGATGCGAACGATCGTGTCGAGTATCACTTCGTCATCGTCGACTACCTGTGCCACGTGGCTGGTGGAACGGCGACGTGCGGCTCGGACGCCGAAGAAGTCCAGTGGGCCGAGCGCAGCGACCTGGCGAGGTATCGCCTGACAACCGCCGCAACGCGAGTGATCGAAAAGGCCTTCGAGATTGCGAGACAGCTAGCCCCGAGCCCTTAGCCCCGAGCCCCTACTGTTCGTGTCACCTCGGCCGCCACGCAAAAAACACCGGCACTCCAAGCAGCACGATCACGAGCCCCGGCCATGTCGTCGCCGGGCGGTAGATGAACAGGACGAGCAGAATGGCGGCGGCGCCGGCGATATACAGCGTGGGAACGATGGGGTATCCGAACGCCTTGTACGGCCGATCGACATCCGGCCGGGTCTGTCGCAGGCGGAAAATGCCGGCGATCGTGAGGATGTAGAAGATAAGAGCGGCGGAGATCACGTAGTCGAGCAGGTTGTTGTACAGATTGCCGTAGGCGCGCGTTGCCGGGTCGTAGGTGCGCGGCAAGACTAGGAAGACCGCCCAGATGCCTTGGAGCACCAGTCCCCACGCCGGCACCTTGGCGTCGTTCAGTTGTCCCGATGCGCGGAAAAACAGCCCGTCACGTGCCATGGCGTAGTAGGCGCGCGCGCCGGCGAGAATGAGACCGTTGCAGCAGCCGAAGGTCGACACCATGATGCCGATCGCCATGATCGTCGCGCCGAGGCCCGGAAAGATTGCGTTGAGCGTCGCCGTGGCGACGCGATCGCCCGCCGCGTGCTGGATCTGATCGAACGGCAACGTGACGAGGTATGCGACGTTGGCGAGCAGATACAGGCCGATCACGACGAAGGTCCCGAGCGCCAGCGATAGCGGAATATTCTTGCGCGGGTCTTTCACCTCGCCTGCGGTGAAGGTAATGTTGTTCCACGCGTCCGCCGAGAAGAGCGAACCCGTCTGCGAGACGCAGACGGCGACGAACAGCCCGAACGCCGTCACGGCGCTCAGGCCCGGCACAATTTCAACCGTCCCCCGCGCCGCCCACAGGTTGCCGAAGTTGTCAGCCACGGCCGTGTGGTTCCAGCCGAGCAGCACACCGACGAGAATCAGCCCCGCGAGCGCGCCGGTCTTGGCGGTCGTGAAGACGTTCTGGATGATCTTTCCGTATTCGAGTCCGCGCGTATTGGTCCACGTGAGCAGCGCGATCAGAATGATGCCGACCAGCTGCGTCGTCGACAGCGACAGCGCGTAACCGCTCGACAGGTGGACGGGCGGCACGAGATAGCGGTCGTCCGCGATCCACGGCACCAGCGCGCCAAAATAGCGGGCGAATCCGACCGAGACCGCGGCGATCGTCCCGGTCTGAATGACCAGGAACAGCGTCCAGCCGTACAGGAAGCCCCAGAGCGGCGAAAACGCCTCACGCAGGTACACATATTGGCCGCCGGCCCGCGGCATCATCGCCGCCAGTTCGCCGTACGAGAGCGCGCCGACCACCGTCAGCAGGCCGGTCAACACCCACGCGCCGAGCAGCCATCCGGGGCTGCCGATGGTTCGTGCCATGTCGGCCGACACGATGAAGATGCCGGATCCAATCATCGAGCCGACGACCACCATGGTCGAGTCGTAAAGTCCAAGCCCGCGGTGGAATTCGGTGTCGAGCGTCGTGGCTCCCGACTGGGGACTCGGAACTCGCGCGGTATTTGGCATAAGATGCGGAAACTTACCATGAATCGAGAGGACGCCTGGGCCCTTCTGACGGAGTACACCAAGGGCGACAGCCTGTTGAAGCACGCGCTGGCCGTCGAAGCCGCGGTGCGCGGCTACGCCAGGAAGTTCGGCGAGGACGAGGACGGCTGGGGCATCACGGCGCTGCTCCACGACTTCGACTACGAGCGCTGGCCGACGCTCGGCGATCATCCCAACAAGGGCGCCGAGATCATGCGCGCGAAAGGTTATCCCGAGTGGATGATCAGGGCGATCCTGTCGCACGCCACGGAGATCACCGGCGTGCCGCGCGACGGCCTCCTCGAGAAGACGCTGTTCGCGTGCGACGAGCTGGCGGGATTCATCACCGCGGCGTCGCTGGTGCGTCCGAGCAAGAGCGTGCTCGATCTGGAAGCGAGTTCGGTGAAGAAGCGGATGAAAGACAAGGCGTTTGCGCGCGGCGTGAAGCGTGATGACCTGACCGCCGGCGCCGAGCTCCTCGGCATGCCGCTCGAGGAGCACATCACGAACGTGATCGGCTTCATGCGCGAACGAGCAGATCTACTCGGGCTGCGAGGAACACTGTAGGCAGGATGCGCGGACCTTTTCGGTCTGCGCGAGCGTATATCAAATCGGATGCCTGAAACCGCCCCGGTCGTCACGCTCGACAACGTCACCGTCACCTACGCGAAGAACGCCGCGCTCCGCGACGTGACGACGGCGTTCGCGCCGGGTGCGGTCGGCCTGCTCGGGCCCAACGGCGCGGGGAAGAGCACCCTCATCAAAACACTGCTCGGGTTCATCGTCCCGGACCGCGGGCAGATGCGCGTACTGGGGCTCGACGTGGCGGTGTCGCCGCTGGAGATCCGTGCGCGCGTCGGCTACATGCCGGAGAACGACGCACACATCCCCGGCATGAACGCCGTCTCCTTCGTCGCCTACTGCGGCGAGCTCGCAGGACTGCCGCGGGTGGACGCGATGCAGCGCGCGCACGAGGTGCTGTTCTATGTCGGTCTCGGCGAGGCGCGCTATCGCAACGTCGAGACCTATTCCACCGGCATGAAACAGCGGATCAAGCTGGCGCAGGCGCTCGTCCACGATCCGGACCTCCTGTTCCTCGACGAGCCCACCAACGGCATGGACCCGAAGGGCCGCGACGAGATGCTGGAGCTGGTGCGCGACCTCGCGCACAACAAAGGCGTCAATCTGATTCTCTCGTCGCATCTGCTGCCCGACGTCGAATACACCTGCGACGCCGTCGTCGTCATGGACAAAGGGGCGGTCGCGACCGCCGGCCCAATCGCGGCGCTGAAGCAGCCGCGCGGCCGCGTCTATGAGTTGCGGGTCAAAACATCGACGGGTGACTTCGAGTCGTTCCTGGGACGGCTGCGGGCGGCCGGCCTCGAGTGTCACGCGACGGACGAGGACGTCATGCGGGTGTTCGTGCCCGGCGAAGGCGGCGCCCGGGAACTGTTCGCGCTGGCCACTGCGGAGCGCGTTCAGGTGCGCCACCTCCGTCCAAGCGTCCCGACGCTCGAGGACGTCTTCGCGCACGCGGTGGGTGAGGAATGACGTCGACCGACAAAGAGTGCCATGCCGATTCATGATCAGGGCTACCGCCGCTACGGCGGTCTGAAGGCGCGGACAGGCACCGGCTGGATGGTGATTACCCGCGCCGGCATCCGGAGCCAGTTGGCGAAGCGAGCCTTTCTCGGGCTCTTGTTACTGTCGTTCCTGCCGTTCTTTGCCCGCGCGATTCAGATCTACCTGGCGGTGAATTTTCCGCAGACAGGGGATTTGCTCGCCGTGAAACCGGACTTGTTCCGCCAATTCCTCGATCAGCAGCAGATTTGGGTCTTCTTCATCACGGTGTACGTCGGTGCCGGATTGATTGCCAACGATCGGCGCGCAAACGCTCTGCAGATATATTTGTCGAAGCCGTTGACGCGCGCGGAATACATCTTTGGCAAGCTCGCGATTCTGATAGCGTTCCTGTTGCTCGTCACCTGGGTGCCGGCGCTCCTACTGCTGGTCGTCCAGATCGCGTTCGCCGGTAACTTCACCTTTCTCCTGAAGAACCTCTACCTCTTCCCGGCGATCACGGTGTTCGCGTTCATCCAGGTCACCATGGTGGCAGCGGCGATGCTGGCGCTGTCGTCGCTATCGAAGAGCAGCCGCTACGTCGCCATCCTGTACGCGGCCGTCATCTTCTTCTCGCAGGCGATTTACGGAGTGCTCACGGTGGTGACCCGCAGCACGCAGTTGTCGTGGATCTCGTTCCCGGCCAACCTCTCGCAGCTGGGCGACGTGATCTTCCGGATGCCGTCGAAATACGAGACGCCGTGGCCGGTTGCGCTGTTGATGATTGTCGGCCTGATCACCGTATCAGGCTTCGTCCTCGAGCGGCGGGTGCGGGGCATCGAGGTCGTCGCATGACGGCAGCCGGGATCGTCGCCGCCGATCATTTGTCCAAGTGGTACGGCCAGGTGATTGGCTTGAACGACGTGTCGGTGTCGGTGCCGCCCGGCATCACCGGCCTGCTCGGCCCCAACGGCGCCGGCAAGTCGACGTTCATGAAGCTGATCACCGGTCAGCTCAAACCGAGCAAAGGGACGGTGACCATCCTCGGGGCGCCGATCTGGAACAATCCCGAGCTCTACGCGCGCATCGGGTTCTGTCCGGAGCAGGACGCCTTCTACGAGCGGATGACCGGACTCGAGTGGGTGACAGCGCTGGTCCGGCTGAACGGTGTCAGCGAGACTCAGGCGGCCGCCATGGCCGTCCGCGCGCTCGAACAAGTCGAGTTGACCGACGCGGCCCACAAGAAGATCGGCGCCTACAGCAAAGGCATGCGCCAGCGCGTCAAGATGGCGCAAGCGCTGGTGCACGATCCCGAGCTGCTCATTCTCGACGAACCGCTGTCGGGCATGGATCCGATCGCTCGCCGCAAGTCGATTCGCATGATCAAGGAATGGGGCCGGGCCGGCAAGAGCATCATCGTGTCGAGTCACATCCTCCACGAGATCGAGTCGATGACCGCGAACATCCTCCTGATCAACCAGGGGCGAATCCTCGCGGAAGGCAACGTGCACCAGATTCGCGATCTGATTGACGAGCATCCGCATACGGTCTACATCAAGGCGGATCAGACGCGGGCCCTGGCGCGTGAATTCCTGGCGCAGGACGACGTGTTGAGCCTGAAGTTCGAGGACGAGGCGGTGGTCGTGCAGACCGCGCGTCCGGATGTGTTCTACGCGCGGCTCACCGAGCTCGCGGCGTCGGGCCAGATCGGCGCCATCCACGAAGTGACGTCGCCCGACGACAACCTGCAGGCGGTTTTCCAATACCTGGTCAAAGCATGAGCACCCCCACGCTCGGCGCATCGGCGCTCCGCATCTTCGATCTGTCGCTCGGCCAGATGCTGTGGTCGCGGCGGTCGGTGTTCCTGGGGATTCTTCTCGGCGGACCGGTCGTCCTGGCGGCGCTGATCGCCATCCTCACCAGGACCAGCCTCGGCGCCTTCCGCATCAACGGCGCGGCCGTCGGCGGCGCGACCATCTTCGGCATGATCATCTGGCTGCTCTACATCCGCTTCATCCTCCCCATCCTCGGTGTGTTCTACGGCACGTCGCTGATTGCCGACGAAGTCGACGACAAGACGATCACCTATCTCTTCACCCGTCCCATCCCGAGGAGCGCGGTGCTGCTGGGCAAGTACCTCGCGTATCTCGCGTGCACGGTGCTGCTCGTGCTGCCCTCGGTGATGCTCGTCTACTTCCTGATCGTGCCGGTCGGAGGAGGGAGCATCGCCGCCGCTTTTCCATCACTCGTCATGGATTTCGGCATGCTGATCGTCGGTCTTGCCGCGTACGGCGCGGTCTTCGCCCTCGTCGGCGCCCGCATCAAGCGGCCGCTGGTTGTGGGGCTGGTGTTCGCGTTCGGCTGGGAGCCGACGGTGCTGCTGTTCCCGGGATACCTCAAGCGGGCAACCGTGGCCTACTATCTGCAGGCGCTGGTTACCCACGAGATGCCCCAGGACTCTGCCGTCAGCCTCCTCATGCAGGTGTTCCGCGAGGTGCCGTCCGTGATGACCAGTCTCCTGTGCCTTGCGATCATCGTCGGGGTGACCCTGTGGCTGGCGGGCCGGGCCGTCGAAGGCCGGGAATACGTGCTCGAGCAGTAAAATGGGGACAAATGGGGAACAGACGCCAACAGCCGTCCGTATAACACTTTGAGGCTCTGTCCATGACGACTAAGACCCGGTATTTCGTGATTGCTTCGCTTCTGGTCCTCGGGGTTGGCCTGGGGACGGGGCTGGTCGCGTATTACGTCGGGTTCCCGGCCGGCGCCGCCACTCGCGCTGGCGGCCCCGAAGAGCTCCAATACATTCCTCACGACGCCACGGTCATTGCGTTTGCCAACGTCCAGGACGTGATGAACTCGCAGCTCCGTCAGAAGCTGCTGCAAGCCCTTCCGATGCACGAAGCCGGTCAGAAGGAATTCGAGAACCAGACCGGCATCAACATCGAAACCGACATCGATCGCATTGTCGCCAGCCTCAATCCCGATCCGTCGAACAACAACACGCCAGGTCAGGGCCTGGTGCTGGCGCGGGGCCGGTTCGACGAAGTGAAGATTGAGGCGCTGATGCGCGAGCACGGCGCCGAGATCGAGCAGTACAAGACGAAGCGCCTGATCGTCGTAACGCACACGCGGGAGGGCGCGACTGACGGGCGCTACCCCAGCGAGAGCTTCGCCGTGTCGTTCGTCGAGCCGGGCTTCGTAGCGCTCGGTCACGCGTCATTGGTTCGCTCCGCTATCGACCTCCACCAGGGCGGCAACAACCCGCAGGCCGGCTTGTCGAGCGTGACCGGCAACGACGAGCTGATGGCTCTGGTGCGATCGCTCGATTCCGGAAACGTCTGGGCTGTCGGCCGATTCGACGCGCTTGCTTCCAGGGCGCGTCTACCCGACTCCGTCACCAGCCGTCTGCCAGCCATCACGTTGTTTGCGGTGAGCGGCCACATCAACGGCGGACTGCGGGCGACCGTTCGCGCCGAGGCGCGTGACGATGAAGCCGCCAACAACCTGCGCGACGTGGTCCGCGGGTTCATGGGGCTGGCGAAGATGCAGGCCGGATCCAACCCGAGCGCTCAACTGATGATGCAGTCCCTCGAACTGGGCGGCACCGGCAAGACCGTCGCGCTGTCGTTCATGGTGCCGGCTGAAGTCTTCGACGCGGTCGGCGGCGCGCTGAACAAGGGCTTTCCGAAGAATCACTAAGGTAAACGTTTGTCTCTGCCGGGACGCGCGCCTTGACGCGTTCCGGCCGCCCTCCTACACTCCCGCCATTCGCCTGAACCCGCTTCCCAGTCTTCTCAAGGGACACCCATGACGCTGACACAGATCCGTACGGCCGCAGTCGTCTTTCTCGTCGCGTCAGCCCTCGGTCGGCCGGCGTTCGCGCAAACGGGCGACCTCGACCCGCGCATCGTCAACCTCGTGGGCAGCGTGTCAGAGGAGCGTTTGAGCAACATCCTACGGAAGCTGCAGAGTTTCGAGACGCGAAGCTCGCTTTCGTCGACGACGTCGACCACCCGGGGTGTCGGCGCAGCTCGCGAGTGGATTCTCCAGGAGATGCGCAGCTACAGTCCCAAGCTGCAGGTCAGCTTCGATGCTTATCTGGTCGCGAAGCAGGGCCGCATCCTGCGCGACGTCGAAATGCGCAATGTGATGGCGATTCTGCCCGGGCGCAGTCCCCGGCGCATCTACATCAGCGGTCACTACGACACGGTAGCCAGGCCAGGCGGCCAGAGCACGGCGAACGCCGGCGGCCCGGCACCCGATCCTGACGCGCGCGCAGCGGCACCCGCCGATGCCAACGCGCCGCTCGACAACCTGGCGCCGGGCGTGAACGACGACGGCAGCGGCACCGCGCTCACCATCGAGCTGGCACGCGTTTTCAGCCAGAGCGGCATCGACTTCGACGCGACGCTGGTGTTCATGTGCCACGTTGGCGAAGAGCAGGGTCTCGTAGGCGCGCGCCTGCACGCCCAGAAGGCGGTCGCCGAGAAGATTCCGATCGAGGCTGTCCTCAACAACGACATCGTCGGCAACGACAAGGGCGGCAACGGCATCATCGACGGCGCATCGATCCGTGTCTACTCTGAAGGACCCGAAGACTCGTCCTCACGATCGCTCGCGCGATTCGTGCAGCGCTGGGGCGGACGGTACGTTCCGTCGCACAAGGTACGGCCGATGTCCCGGCCGGATCGATTCGGAAGGGGCGGCGACCACTCCGCCTACAACCAGCTGGGGTTCACTGCCGTCGGCTTCCGCGAATCACGCGAGAACTTCGTCAGGCAGCACGACGTGCGCGACACGTTCGAGGGGATCTCGCTGCCGTATCTGGCGCAGAACGCCCGCGTCAACGCGGCCGCGGCCGCGACGCTGGCACTCGCACCGCCGCCGCCGGTTGTCACAAACGAGCGCGGGCAACCGCAGATTACGCGAGCACCGTCCGGGTACGACGCGACGTTGAAATGGACCCCCGCGCCAGGCGCCGCCGCCTACCGTGTGTTCTGGCGCGAAGCGTGGGGCGTCGACTGGCAGCACGACATGCTGGTGGGTAACGTGACCACGTTCGTCATGCCCAACATCCAGATCGACGACTACGTCTTTGGGGTGGCGGCGGTGGACGCCGGCGGCCACGAAAGCTTCGTGAGTGCTTACGTGACGCCGCCGCGCACGGGGACCGAGATCAAGACCCTTCCGCAAAAACCGTAACCGCGAACTCTGCGGTCAAGGCGCTTGGCGGCCGGTCCGGACGGCGTCGATGAAGCCGGCGATCACGCTCGTGAAGCGCTCGGACGGCTCCACGAATTCGACGCCAGATCGGTAGAGCACGATTTCCTGATCGACGTCGCTGATACTGCAGTGGACAATCCGTCCCTTGACGACAACCGACCGTTCGCCGAGGGTGAGACGGAATTCGTGAAGGGAATCGAGGTGCAGCGGAAACGCCGTTTCGACCTGCGCACCGCCATGACTCAGCTCCTTGACGGCCATCGGCTGGAAGACCATCACCTCGCCATGCAAGTCGCCGAGAATCTGAAGCCGCTCGGCCTCGCGTTTTTGCTCGCTCGCCATCGGGCGCGACTATAACACGTGGCTGCAGCGTGCCCGCCATCACGCCGCAGCGGAAGCCCGGAGACGACGTTCGCGATTCGTTTTTGAGTGCGAAGTGGTGTGTCCTCCTGCGCTCGCGAGTCGTTCTCCCGCGAGCGTAGGCGCGTCAGTTCATCCAGACGGCAGGAGGCTTCGACACGAAGATCGCCGCGTCCGAGGGCTCCGGCGTTTCGTCCTCGGCTTCGTCGCTGTCGCCTTCGGTAGTGTAGGTCAGCACCGGAATCGTCCGCGTCTCGTCATCCAGCTTCAACATCGAGAGCACCTGGAATCCGTCGGCGTCTTCGATACGGACGCACAGGATGACGAGGTTCGGCTGGACGCGCTTGATCTGCGAATAAGCATGCTGACTCGACTCGACGAAGACGACGTCGTAATGGCCGGCGTCGAGGACCGTTTCGAGCAGCTCGAGAATCTCCGCACTGCCGTTGACGATGACCACTTTCTGGGCAGTCGTCGTCGGCATGGACTGCCGGCGTTCGAGTCGGAGCAAGTCGGCGGTGGTCGAAACGTTGGTCAGCATCGGTGGTCCGTCTCCACGGACACTTCGAAGTAATTCAGGATTCGTGCCACGGCAATACGCGTGGATTCCGGCCAATTCCGGTGTGTTCGGCTGGCCACACCCGAAAGTTCGTTTAGCTGGCCACAAAAGGTTCCAGCTGGGGTGGCGGCGTAACCCCATGCGTTCACGCCGTTTCTCACCGATGTTGCAGGCGGTGTCCACAGTACGGCACTCTCAACGCCATGCCGACCAGCGCGGAGAAGATCACCAGCCACCACAACTTTATTGACGGCGGCTGGGTGCCGTCGGTTTCAGGACAAACGTTCGAGAATCGGAATCCCGCCAACACCGACGATCTGATAGGCATTTTCCAGAAATCGAGCGCGGCAGACGTGGCGCGGGCGATCGACGCGGCCAAACGGGCCTACCAGCACTGGCGCCTCGTGCCAGCGCCGCGGCGCGCAGAGCTCCTGTTTCGCGCCGCGCAACTCACCGCGGACCGTAAAGAGGCACTCGCCCGCGACATGACGCGCGAAATGGGGAAGGTGCTGGACGAGACGCGCGGCGACGTCCAGGAGGCCATCGACATGACCTTCTTCATGGCCGGCGAGGGGCGCCGGCAGTACGGGCAGACCGTGCCATCCGAGCTGCGAGACAAGTTTGCGATGTCGGTGCGGCAGCCTCTGGGCGTCAGCGCGATCATCACGCCGTGGAATTTCCCGATGGCGATTCCGTCGTGGAAGATCATCCCGGCGCTGGTCTGCGGCAACACGGTCGTTTTCAAGCCGGCCACGCTGACGCCCCTTTCAGCGCTGAACTTCGTCCGGATTCTCGAGGAGGCCGGTGTCCCGGGTGGCGTCGTCAACCTGGTGACGGGTGGCGGTGGCGACGTTGGCGGCGCAATGCTCGTCAACGACGACGTGCGGGTTGTCTCGTTCACAGGCTCGACCGACGTCGGACGCACGGTGTCCGAAAGAGCCGCGCCGTCGTTCAAGAAGGTCCACCTCGAGATGGGCGGCAAGAATGTCATCATTGTGATGGACGATGCGAATCTCGACCTCGCCGTGGAGGGCTGCTTGTGGGGCGGGTTCGGCACCACCGGCCAGCGCTGCACGGCCGCGAGCCGCGTCGTCGTCCACGAGCGGGTGTATCGCCCGTTTCTCGATCGATTCGTGGCGCGTGCGCGGGCGCTCCGCGTCGGCGACGGCCTCGATCCCGCGTCGCAGGTGGGACCGCTGGTCAGCGCCGATCAGCGGGAGACCGTCATGAAGTATGTCGAGATCGGCGCGAAGGAGGGTGCGACGCTCGCCTGCGGCGGCCACGCGCTGACCACGGGCGCGTACGCGAAGGGCTTCTTCCATGAACCGACGATTTTCGCGGACGTGTCGCCGCAGATGCGCATTGCGAGCGAAGAGATCTTCGGTCCGGTCGTCAGCGTCATGCGATGCCAGTCCGTCGAGGAAGCTGTC
>Ga0207641_10000999_pt1 | contig 28921 bp, 40 predicted proteins | sample KBSSwiS62_FD_184306 | JGI IMG/M metagenome (GOLD analysis project Ga0207641, IMG submission 184306) | Switchgrass rhizosphere microbial communities from Kellogg Biological Station, Michigan, USA - KBS Switchgrass S6-2 (SPAdes) (version 2) | ecosystem: Host-associated > Plants > Roots >... | reverse complement strand
AACTATCGGAAGAGCTATGAGCCTCTCCCTTCACACTGGGGGCAGTTCCCAGCAGGGGCACTGTGATGAACAGACGACCTGAAGTAAGCCTATGCGGAGGGAGAGGCTCTCCTAATCAACCATCCGAGAGTGACAAGTGATTGCTATCGGTAGATTTTTCGCATTGCTGATCGCAGATGCTATCTGCGCGGTCGTAGGCGTAGCGATCATGCTTTCATTCGCTGGAGTCGTTACGGGCCTTATCTACGGTGGCATGTGGGTTGTCTGGAAGCTCACCGGAGCGCCTTGGTAATCGGATAACTCAACGGGAAACGCCTTTGATCTTCTCCACCGTCCGCAGCGTCCCAAGTCCCAATAGTCCAAACATGAGCTGCCAGAGATTGTCATCGATGCCGGGTAGGGTCGGGATCGTCTGGTGAGCGATCGTGAACCCCCATTGAAGCAGTGGGCGAGCAATGTACTGGGACGCAAGCGCTGCCCCGCAGACCCACCCAATGGCCGGCCGCCACCCTGATACGAAGACATTGGCGTTCGCCGCTTCTACCTTGTCTACGTCGGACTGGGCACTGGTTACCGCCTGAAGCTGGGCGAACTCCTCTTGGAGCTCACCCTGGAGCTGCATCTGGTTCAAGGTCGCTACGGCCTGTGCTGCCGCGGCTTTATCAGGGACGACCTTATTAATGATAGCGATGATTGGAGCTGCGATCGTGTCCCAGATACTCATTGCGGCGTTACCTGTGCGCTTTTGAAGACCTTGAAGAGGCGATTCATCCATCCCTTTCCATAAGTCGGGAAGTTCTTGTTATCGGCGTAGCGGACCGCTCGCTCGGCCATGAGTTCTGCCGTATCGTGAGCCTGAACGTTGAGCGCTCGTGCTGCGCCCTGCCCTTGGTTCACCGCCATGTCGAATACGCATAGAGCCCGTTCCCAGGACATCGTGTCGCAGCCGCAGGCGTCCCAGTAGTCCCGCCGATAGATTCCCTGAGCTTGCTCTAGCGTCAGTCGCGGAATATCCACGTTCGGATAGGCGCGCTTGGAGATTCCGAACTTTGTTTCTCCACCCGGATCGCGTGGGTCATTGCTATACCCGCCCTCGACGCCGATCACGATCTGAAAGGCTGGGAGAAAGAAGCTCATTTGAAGAACTTACTCAGGATGACAACGACGGTGGATATCGCTCCAATACCGCCCAGTGCCCAGGCCACCGTACGCTCGAGATAGCGAATGCGTTTCTCGTGGTCGCTGCCGATCACCTTCTGGACCTCCAGTAAGGCGGCGATACGCTCATTGATGACCGGCTGCGCGGCGCCGTTGTCGATGAGCCGATGGAGTTGCTCCGTCATCAGCAGTGCGTGGCCACCAGGATCAAGGCGGCAAGGGTTTGAATGTCGTGCTCAGTGGTGTCGATCGGCGATTTGGCCGTGATCTCGTCCACCCTGTCCTTACTGGCGTCTGAGAGTGCGCCGTAAAGACTCGGATCGTTAGCTGCTGGTACCAGTGCCGCGCGACGTTGGATAATGATACCGCCGGACATTAGCGCTTCTCCTTCCCGTAGTTCAGTTCAAGAGCTATCACGTGGGCCTTCATATCAGCGAATGGCCCCTGTTGAAACTTGGTCAGTGCGTCATCGCGTAACCAAACCTGAGTCTGAATATCCTTATCCGCATCGTGGAGTTTACTCCATAGCCATAGGTTGGTCAGCACGGATAGCGCTAGAATGACCGCTATAATTAGTTCGCGCGCATCCTTCGGAAGCGTGATCCACGTGCTAACGACGGGACTGTTTGTCCCGCTCGATCTCACCGATGCGTCGGTCGAATCCTGCAAGGCGGTTCTCGAACTCGTCTCGTCTGACATAAGGTTGGTCCGTGAGCTTTGTGACCTGTAAGGTGAGGTTTGCCACCTGCGTTTGAAGCTGAGCCAAAGAGACCTGTAGCGGCGCCCGATCGATCCCATCCAGCCAGCGCATGAGAACCTGCGGCGCAAGCCCAATAACCACCGCAATGACCACATAGCCGACCCCCGACTGATTCTTGACATTCATTTCGAACTCGGTGTTGTCCTCATCATCGATCACGTCAGCGTTATCCGGCTCTCTTTTCATTGCTATTCATGCATCTGCTAAGATGCGCGACCCAATCGAACTGCTATGGATGGGACTCCTATGGATTTCTCTGCATACTTCGCTAAGCAGTTGATCCGAATTTCCCAGCACACCCCTTTCAGGGGTCGAAGTGGTTATTCCCCCGAAGAATTCAGACAGCGTGGGGATATGAGGCCCTTCCCGCAGGCCGATCGCGAAAGATCCCTGTTCCGAGACTTCTTTGACTTTTTCCATGGAATAGACCTCGAGCGAGAAGTCACCGATAAAGACGTGTTGGATTTCGGCTGCGGATATGGTGGACGTACTATCGAGTACGCCCGTCGCGCACGTTCCACGATCGGTGTCGAGCCCATGAAGAGGCATATTGATCTCGCGAGCGCCTATGCCGATTCGCTCGGAATCACAAACGTACATTTCCGCCTGTGCACTAATACCGAGATCCTGCTTCCGGATACCTCGATTGACGTGGTGGTCTCCTACGACGTTCTGGAGCACGTCCAGTCCCCTCCCGCATCCGTCGCTGAGATCTATCGTGTCTTGCGACCCGGTGGTAAGGCCTTCCTCGTGTTCCCGGCCTACCTGGGAGCGGCCTCGCACCACCTTGACTACATCTCCACGCTTCCCGGCCTGCACTGGATCTTCAGTGCGCGTACGTTGGTGAAAGCAGTCAATACGATGCTGATACAGGATTCCCGATTCGGTAAACCTTCGTACACCGAACCTCGCATAGCGTTTGATGGCACAAGAGAGGTTCTGCCATCCTTGAACGGGCTGAGCGGCCACCATGTCGGTGACCTGTTCAGAGCCTTCCACATCGAGCAATTCAAGAAGCACGCGTTGCTGAGAAGGCGCAAAGTCGGAGCCATCACGAGTTGGCTCACTGCCCATCTTCCCCACACGCTGGGAGATATGCTCACGGCGAGCATCTCCTGTGTGCTGCGCAAGCCTGATTGACACGGCATTCATACCTGGACCCAGCAACTCCCACCGCTTCCATTCGACCCATCGTTGATAAACCGATAGGCGCGACCAGCCACCAGGGTGGAGTTGGCACCTACGGTAGTGCCTCCTGATCCATTGAAGCGAAACGCTCCGCCGCTGTTACCGAATGTCAGCGTTGTATTCGCGTCTGCCGCAACGAGAACGATCTCCATCCCGGGCTCACCGCCCGACAGGGAAGTAACTGTTGTAGCGCCGGACTGCGATATGGCCTTCGATCCGTAGTAGCCTCCCATCGTGCTATTTATCAAGATAGACGGAGTCGCTCCAGTCAGATTGGATCCGTCGTACAGGCCGGTGAGTCCACGACTGGTACAGGTGGGACGCCCGCCTGCTTGCAGCACCCCGAATTGCCATTCAACCTGGGGTCCTGCGGCAAGTACCTGTGTGCCGTTGTAGAACACCCAGGGCACACCCAGAGACTGGAGGTTACGATGAGGCCGGATCAGCACACCCGCGCTATTGGTGTTGATGATGTTCCAGCACGCGGTGGGAGTTCCCGCGAGTGTGAAGTGACACCCGCGCGCCTCGAATCCTGAGATATTTCGAATCTGGACCGCATTGGGAATAGATGTTGTGCCAGAGGGGCTGGCAAACATTCCGTCTATGACCATCGCCAGCACGAGCGCTGAACCTGAAAGATTAGAGCCGACGTCGATGTACGGATTCCCGTTACCAGGGTTTTCCAGTTCCAGGCCCGACAGGAGTATGTTCGCACAGGCTAGCGAGCTTTCGGTCCTGCTCCCCACCTTGATCGGAGTGCCGCACGACTCGATGCTGACTCCGCTGCCCACAAAGTTGGTACAGCGATCAATCAGCAGGCCGCCAACGGTCGTCACCCCGCCCGATATTCTCGATCCACGCCACTGAGCTGTGGTGCAGGTGTCGAACTCCACTGATGCGTGAGTAGATGAACCGCAACCTGTTACGAGCGTGTTTTCGAATACCGGCACCAGGCAGTTGAGGAAATAAGCCCCACAGCCATTCGTCCCGCTACCGCGTATCCAGCAGTTCTGGATGCGCGGCTCGTTGACGCTATTGATATAAAAGGCGTTACCGGCAGTCCCGGTAAGCTGGATCACCATGTCGCGGAAAGTGCCCGCGTAGTTATACGTCGAGCCCTGAGTGCCGCCCGTCGTAGCCCCGGTCCCTAGCATCACAAATCCAAAACTAGACCCGGTGCCGAAAATAACGGTAACGTTGCTCCATCCAGGACCTTGTGCGCAAACGACCGGTGCGCCGATGGATGAGGCGACAGGAACGGTGATGTCTGCGTTGCACAGGAATGTATACCCTGCAGGGAAGACTACAGTTCCACCCGAGAGCCCACCGTTTGTTTGAGCAGCCACGTTGAAGGCTGCCTGAATGGCCACGTGATCGTCTGCAACGGAATTTCCGATCGCTCCATACCGGCGCACATCCAGAGGCGCATACGCATAGTTGCTCGGCGTGACACCCGCAGAGGTCTCCGCGTTGGTCCTCGGATACAGGAACGCACCGATCGTAGCCTGCGAAAGAGAGCCCGATGGAACGGACTGCGCGACACTCAGATTTCCGTTACTGTCGAACGTGATGTACGTATTCGCCCGAGTTGCCGCCACCGGCAGTGTGAGGTTGGGTGATACATCTCCATCGGGAGCGGTTATCGTTCGTCCGAGCAGGTCATTCAGACGCAACGCTGCCTGCACCGCTCGATCATTCACCTGGTTGAGCGTATCCGATGGGAAGGCCGTGCCGTCCACCAGGTTGACGAGCTGTGTGAGCGGAACGTCGAGAATGAACTGAACCGCAACGTTGGAGGCAGGTGGACTGCTGAAGATCACTGTCCCGGTCTGGGGATTCCCGTTCGCATCCTCGCCACCGGTGATGGTGTAGCCGGAAGCTTGCACTGTATTCCCGAGCATCACCGTGATATCGGTGCTCAGGTAGAAGGGGAACGGAATAGTGAAATGGGTGCTACTACCATCTCCAGTATAGCTTGCCCTCGTTTGTATGTTCGAGACCGTCATTGCACTGCTCCGAATTTCAGGGCGCGCTTGGCGTCGGCTTTGTCCGCGACTTCTTGTTGAATCTCCGGAAATTCCTCGAGAACCTGCTTCTTGGCGAGGTCCCTGTATTGGGAAATGAGATCGCGGATCATCACTTCTTTCCCGCCTTCAGGACCGTCCGTCTTCAGGTTGTAGACAGCCGAAAGCGGGTGATCGCCAGAGACGATAGAGTTCAGCAAGTCCTTCAGACCTAGGTTCCACGCGGGGTGTTTCAACTCGTTACCCGCGAGCTCAAGCAATCGTGAATAAGCTGCCGGATGCTTCGCCATGTCGATCGGAACGGTCGTGCCTTCTTGAGTGAAGGTCTGCCGGCGATCGGGCATCGTGATATTGAAACCCTGCTTCAGGATCTCATCATCAATCGGCTCATGCTTCTCATCAGCGATCTTGACGGGCGATAGGAAGCTTGTGAGGGGGTCGTGCCCGGAAGGCATGGGCTCTCCCCATAGGTTTCGGCGAGGCGGGAGAGTTTGAGATAACCCGGGGATCTTCGACTTGAACTCATCGAGCATCGAATAGACTTCGCGCTGGTACGGATCAGACGCTCGATCCACAGCGGACACAAAGGCGGGAACGGCGGACCCGGCAGTTGAGAGCAAAGCGCCCTCGCCCGCTCCGCCAATCCGCGCATCATGTAGCGCGGCAAATAGGTTGGCGAATCCTTGGAAATAGGACGAGTCCACCAAAGTTCGTCCGATCGCCAGTGACGTGCCGACGACCAGCTTCTCCGTGTCGGCATCATCGTGGAGCTCAGCCTGGCCCATACCGCCTGTGATGGCCTCTGTCACATCAGCAGCCAATAGAAAGAGTTTGCCGATAGGATGTACACCATTAATGTTGTACCAACGGTTTCCAGCCTTGACGGAGTCGCGCATGGCGCCTTCCCGCTCCTGCGCCTGCTCGAGCCCTTTCTGCGGAGGACCTCCGCCCTTGAGCGTGCCGTTCATAGTCATGTCGGCAGCGGCCATGGTGATCATGGAACCCATCGTCATCTGCGCTAGCGCGAGATCCCGTGAGGCGCCGCCGGCTGCGACTTTCGCGCGGAACTCTGACATCAGAGGTGCAAGCGGGCTGCGCTCGAAGGTATAGGACATGATCCGAGAAGGGATCTTGATGAACGGCGCAACGATGTTGAGCGCAGGAATGTTCTTGCGTCCTTCAAGCATCCAACTGGTGAGCTTGCCGATCGTGTCGTTGCCTGGCTCATCGAGGAAGGCCTGATACTTGGCGGAAGACTTCGCGGCCTCATCCAACGCCCTCGGAGGATTAGCCAGCAGGTCGGCGACCCGGGCATTCACACCCCCAGCATCGAGCTCGCCTGCGTTCACTTCCTGGAGTGCCATGCGTAGTGCCTGAGCGTTCTTCTCGGCCGAATAGGCAGCGGTGAGCGCCATGTCGTGCTGAGTCGCGATACCGCGGCGACCGAGCGAGAGAGCTGTACCGATGAAGTCAGCCGTCCGGCCTAGCGGACCATCCGGTTTGAGGTTGAAAGCCTCAACAGAGATATTCGATGGGTAGGCCTCGTGCGGTTCGCCGATTCCCTCTCCCGTGGTTCCAGTGCGGAAAGCCTTGCCGGCGAAGGCCAGGGAGTCCTTAAAGCCCCCCACCCAGCCAGACCACATGGCCGCAGCTTCTCCCGGCTCGACGCCATTCTGCGTGCCCATGAGGCTGGAGATCTTCGATGCCCAGGCGCGCTCGCCGATGCGCCAGATACCCGTGCTCACGTTGGACGCGAGGATCTTGGCCTGTGTGACCGGCGAGGATAGTAAGGCATCTCGGAAAGCCTGGATCATGCCGTCCCGCGTTCGTTCCCATGCGGTCTTGCCGACGAACTGCTCCAGCTCGTGCGGCATGTTGCTCTCTGATAGAGCAGACACCCGTGTCGCCATATCGCGCACGGCATCCATGCCGCCGGACATGTTGATCATGCGATCCGTGATGTCCTGTAAGCGTGAGGCGCTCGAGCCGACCGGGATACGCCAGGAGGCGAGTGCGCGGGCGGTCTCGGTGCGAGCCCCCATCACTTCGTTCTGAATGGCGTAGTGCGTGGCCATCATCTTGCGGAAGGAGAAGAGATTCTCTTCCGTGGGGGCTTGTACTGCGATCTGGGCGAGCTGCTTCAGCTTATCCGCCGAGGAGGCCCAGAGCTCGCGCGCCGCGACGGATTGCTCTGCATTTAGCGGCTCTCCGGTCCTGCGGTTCTGCAATAGCTCCCAGGCGTTCTCCATCTGGGCGTTGAGCTTGATGTCCTCGAATGTCTGGGTGCCGCGCCGCGCCGCATCGACTTTCCCCTTGAAGCGGTCGGCGAGCGTCTGCATGACGTTCTCAACATCCTCAGGAGCGTCGATCTTTGCGAAGTTGATGTAATTGCGCGCAGGCTCGCGGGCCGCCCCTTCCGCAGTGGATTCCACGGGAGGCTGAGGCTTCTCACCCGCTAGCAACTCCTCGGGAGTGACCGGACGCGTCACGTCCTCGGCGTGCTGGCCGCGTAGATAGTTGCCCAGCGGATTTCGACCTGGCGCAGGAGGCTCAGGCGTCGGGGGACCGGAGAAGGGCTGGTCGCTGACCAGCGGCGCTTCCGGATCGGTATCGCCCAACTGGCGGAAAGCGTTCTCCGGTATACCCGGCTCAGTCGCCACTTCCGGAGCGGCGACGGCTGATTTAGCGCTTCCGACATTCGCGAGAAGACGAACTCCCTTCATCAGCCCATCAGTCAGGGCCCCGAGTCCGAGTCCCTCAAGCGCATTCTTAAAGCGCCCCTCGGCCTCGCTATCGCCGGGTTTGGACTGTAGGTACTGCGTGACAGGATTGGAGAGTTCCGGGAATTTCTCAATCAGGTTGGATAGCCGGTTCTGATGCGGATCGAATGCCGCGAAATTGGCGGCCGCACCCTGAAGGGCGGAATAAGCATAGCTTCCCGCGCCTTCGATACTCGCCGGTAGTCCTACCGCAGCTCCCGCCTTACGGGTTAGCGCAAGACCTGTGAGGAATTGGGCCACTCCCTTGAACAGTCCTCCCGTGACGGTCTTGGGATCCTCCATCGGAGCGCCCGTGACCACATTGGTGGGATCAAGCTTGGTCCGATCGACAAAGCCCCGGACGCTATCTGCGATAGTGGAGACGGTTCCCTTCCCTCCTGTGATCTGACCCGATAGTCCGGCGCCTGCTTCGGCATCGGTCATCAGGTGTAGTCCCTTGCCTCCTCCCCACGCGATCCCTCGGAAGCCAGTTGCATCGCCGATCTTTTTGTCGGCCCACTTGCTGAAGTCGTCTATCGCGTCATAAGTGTTGACGATGGCATCACGGATGCCGGTATAGCCAGCACGAGGAGTTTCCGTGGCTCCCTTTACGATATCGGCTCCAACACGATAGGGCACCCCATGTTTGGATGGAGCGGGTATTGCTGGCACACCAGCGGGCGCTTGTGGCGTTCCACGTGGAACTTCCTGCGCGCCTCCTCCCATCTCCTTGAGCAACGCATCGCCTGCCGCGCTATCCGGCGCCTGCGCGCGATAGGTTAGGTAGTTGCTACCCGCGTCATTTTGTAGCGGCTGCGTCATTTGTTATCCGCTGCTGCTTTCCTAGCAGCCGCTTTCTGTTGTTGTGCGGTGACGGCAGCTTCCCATTTCTGGACTAGCGTAGCCTGCGCGTTGAATTCGTCTCGCGATATACGTCCATCGTTGAGGGCCTTAACTAGATCCTGCTTTGCGCCCTGGATGTCAGGAGCGGCACGCGATCCTTTTCCGAGGCCAAATTGCGGGACGGGAAGCGTTAGTAGGTTCTTGTCAGATGCAACAAGCTGATAGCGCTTGACGATCTCGATTGCCTCTTGCTGCACCTCCTTGTCTGTCGCCTTGCCGCCGTTCTTCTTGAACCAGTCCTGAAAGTCGTTGTGCATGTTGGCGAGCGTCTGAGTCTTCGCGGGATCAGGCTCCAACTCACTCACCTTGCCTGCGGTATCGATGTACCCGATCCCGCGCTTATAGGCGTTCGGAAATTCCGTGGCCGTCTTGTCCGTCAGGCGCGTGAAGTCTTCCTTGGAAAGCTGCCCGCCGGTGAATGCGGTCATGATGTCCTGCTGCGTGTCCTCACCGCGTACCGTGCGGACCAGGAGGTCGGAATACGTGCGCGGGTCGCTCTGCGTCTCCTTGCCCGAGGAGGACTCCAGCAGATACTTCATCGCCGCGGGCTCCAGCGTCTTGGAGTGGCTCAGTACCCAGCCGGCGGTGAGCGTCCCTTGTTGGCTCATCGCGATGCCTTGCTTCAGGAGGCTGTCGGAGGCGTCTTGCTGCTCCTGCTTGGACAACGAGTGAACGCGTTCGGCATCGGCGACTCTCTGATGTAGGGTCTGGTCGGCATGAGTGATCAGTGCCTGTCGCTGCTCGGCGGTGAGGTTCTGGTAGTAACCCGACATGTACTCGTCGGCCTGCTGCTCATGCAGCGCTTTGGCAAAGGCGGTGGCATGCTCCGGCGTGTCGAATACACCGAAGTGCTTCCCTGTCTTCCGGTATTCCTCTATGGACTCCTTGTCACTCATGATCCGGCCGTCATTGCTGACCGTCGGAATTAACGTCTCGCCCTTGTCGGTACCAATGGAGATCGTGCGGACCGTACTAATCGATCCATCAGGGTTGTGGACGATCGGCCTAGAATGGAGGTCGATGTTCCCCTCTTCCATTAACCCCTGTTTGGGTAGCGCACCTTGCAACTTCAGCATCGCGGCATATGGATCGCGGTTGATGTCTCCCATCACAGCAAAGTGAGCGAGCGTCTGCTTCGTGTACTGGACGAGCTTTTCCTTAGCCGCCGGCTCTATCTGCATGGCGGAGATGGCTGCCAGGCGTTCGGATAAACGCTGAGGGTAGAGCGAAGGATTGTCCGTGAGCTCTACCGAGGTCATGTCGGCGGACTGCCTAGCCACATCCTCATTGTGGGATTGCAAGGCCCCCGACTCGAAAGTGATCGACTGCTTCGCCAGTTGGGTACCGAACTCGGTCAGCCGATTCTGCAGGTACTGGCCGGCGATCTTATTGGGAGCGCCCTTGACCGCATCCTTCACGTACTTGTCATAGTCCCCCATGAGCTGGGGTGTGAAGTTTGGAGCGCCGGGCTGCGCATTCAGGGTGCGATCGTGGAACTGCTGCGTCCAGTCAGCCTGAGCTTTCGAGAGAGCCTGTAGGGTGTAGTTGGCTGCTTCGCTCTGCGCTAAGCGCTGTGCGCCCTCGCCGAGAGCTTCAAGACCTGGTCCTGCGGACGCTCCTGTGCGCGTCGGGATGACCCGCCGAAGCCCCTCCTCCACGGGGACCTGTGACTCATAATCCCCGATGGCAACCGGGTGGGGCACTTACGACCCCAGAACGGACTTCGTCGCGGTAGCCGGGGCTGGTGCGGCACCGCCGGCGAAGATGTTCGCGAACACCCCCCGACGACGACGCAGAAGATCCTGCTGTTGTAGGGCTGCGTTGGCCGCGGTGTCCTGCGTGGGAGCGGTCGGCGGAGCAATCGGGCCCTCGCCATAATAGTTGCGGTTGTTGCCGGGTCTACCTAGCACAGCATTCTGAGTGCCAACATCCGCTTTGGAGATAATCTTGGCCAGAGGGTCGATCTTACCGATCGGTCCTCCAATGATGCCTCGATCCCATCGGCGCCCCGCGTTTGAGATGCTATTGACGATCCCGCTCATGGTTTCAGCGTTGGTCAGTCAGGGTGCAGAAAGCAACTACCCGAGGTAATTTCCTGCCTTGCCGCGTAGCAGTGCGCCCCCAGCTCGCAGGTAGTCCGAGGTCGCTTCGGACTGCCCTTCAGAGGCGATGTTGGCCGCCTGCAGGCCATAGCTCCATTTCTGCAATTGGGCCTTGTAGCGAATCGAGAGCGCATCCTCTGTCATGTTGCGGACGTTCTGCGTAATGGCCCGTCCGGTGGACCCGCCGAAACCCGCGCCAGCCTGGGCTGCGGCGGCAATCTGGGAACCCTGAATCATGGAGTTCTTTCGCCGTTGCTGGGCTTCGGCTTCGTATCCTTGAGCCGATGCCGTTTTCGCCTCATATCCCATGATGGCGGCGTTGGAATCAGCGGCGTTCTGTTTGGCGGTTCCGGAGATGACGGAACCGGCCATCATGACGAGAGGGATGGCGGCGGCCATGAAATCCTCGCAAAGCGGTAGTGGTCTTCACCGTTGAGGCCGTACGCCCTCATCCGGCCTTCATTCTCAAATCCCAGTAGCTCGAGCCAGCGGCAACCTTGGTTGAACGACACCTCGGTGGTGGCGTCGATGCGTTTCAAGTTCGTTAGATCGAGCAGACGCCTAACACAGCGATCGAGTTTCACGAAGTGTGGCCCGGCATCCTTCGACACGAACGCCCACAGCACGCCCATCCCAAATCCCTGGAAAGCGACCCCCGCGCAGGCGAGGATCTTTCCATCGTGTTCTGCCGAAGCGGCCGGCCCGACGGCCTGAAGACACTTCAGATATTCCACGCAGATGTGGGAAACCACGTAGCTCTGAGCCGGCTGGAGCTCCAGCCGTTCAATATGCTCGGGCTCAAAGGGGATCACATTCATGGAGGCGAGGGCTCGTTGACCGTGAGCGTCGGGAAGATGGCGAGAATCTCGGTTGCAAACGGACCCGGCTGATAGACGCGGACCTTGCAGGATGTCCCGTAATCCCCCGGCAGAGAGATGCGCTGGCTGTCACCGGTGAGTAACGGTGGGGGACTCGCCAACGTGGTGGTGTTGAGGTTCGACTGGATCGGGTCTAGCCGGCTGCCGGCCAGGCCGATATACGCCCCCATGGTATTCTTGAATCGCACCACAGCATGTGACGCGCGTTTGGTCTTGCCCTGAGCGGTACCGAAATCCGCTCCACCTTCCAGATCCATGCTCACGAGGTCGGAAGGACACTTGAGGCCCACCTGAATCACACTGCCGGCGACATCGAGCGTAATGTGTCCAGTGTTGTCGACCACTCGATCCGGATGCCCGCCACCGTCTCGCAGGATGGTCACCGTCTCGCCGATCAGCCAGGGAATTGATACGGTCTTAGTCGGCGTGCCGTTATAGATACCGGACATGTCGACGTAGCACATCGTGTTCTGTGCGTCGCCGGTCTCGAAGTCTTTTTCCAGATACTCCACTGAACGCACGACCTGTCCGTTGATGGTGCGATTGACGATCAGCCAGACCTCATCCCGCGTACCATCTGGGGCAGGTATCACCGAGACGCACTCGACGATCGCCGCTCCGGCATTCGTGGCGCCCATCGTGTGTTCGTGCCAGCCCGTCACGTTATCGGGTCGATCGAATACATACCCGATCAAGACACCATCGTTACGGACGGCCCAGAGGGTCTCGTAGGGCTCCTGGTGCCAGGACATATCAACGATCCCAGAAGTCACGGTATAGCCGGCAATGTGGTTCGCTAGACGCGTCTGGTTGGTTGAGTCGAAGATGTCGAGGTAGAAGTTATAGTCCTGGGCGAGAACCTTTTTTCCACCTGCCTGGATGTAGAAGTTCGACGTTCCGATGATCTCGCCGCGTATCGCACGCGAGCGCCATTTCGAATGGCGTAAAACGTCCACATTGCTCGGGCCAAGCGCCTGAGTCGTGACGATAGGCCCTAGGGCGAATTCGCCACCCTTGGTGCCGATGAGTAGGAACCGTGTGGTCTGGGAGAGCCAGGTGATTGCATCAACATCCTGGGCCGCGATATTGCCGGACACCCCGCAGGCGTCCGTCACGAGCGAGAAGAGGTCTTCCGTGTGACTGGCGTACTGTCCCGGCGCGGAGCCCCACCACTTGATGCCACCCGCCCAGAAGAGGCGATCGGCGAAGAAGCTGACGCAGGTCGGGAAGGATCCGGTATACCCCGTTCTACCCTGCCCCCAGGCTCCCAACTGCCAGTTGAGCGAGGCGTTCTTGATCGCCGAGCCGCCGGTAGTGAAAGCGGAATACCCGGTAGAGTCCACCGTCCCCAACGTGAAGGTTCCCGCGCCAGTTGCGGTGACCACATAGGACTGCTCGGAAATCTGCGTCATTCCTCCCACGCCCGTCAGGTAGACCGGATCGCCCACCACCAACGTATGGCCGGCTGCGGTGACCACTGCGGGGTTGGCCTGCGTGATACCGGTGATCGTGAATGCTGTGCCCTGAGTGGCCTGCGGGAAGTAGTAGTACTGGTTGGCGTTAGTCTTGCCGGTCTGTCCCGCGTAGGACGACAGGGTAAGCGTCACCTGAGTAGAGCTCGTGTAGGCGGTGACTTGCCCTATTCCGTACCCGGAATCCATGTAAAGCCACTGCACTGCCCCTTTGCCATCCCAGGCGATCCCATTGGTGTGAACCGGTGGATTGGGGCCCGATGTCGCCGCATTCAGTGCCTGATACGTGTTGCCGTTGAATCGCGTCAGGTCCCCCTTGGCGTACGAGACGTTATTGGTCCACGTGGCCACGTTGAAGTATTGAACATCGATCCGTACCAGCCTTCCAGGAGAATTGGCCGTCGCGACGTCCGTAGGGTCAAAGACTGCCGCAGTGGCGTGGCAGGTCACCTGATTGGGAGAACCGGCGATCGTCGTGACGTAGAGCGCTGGAGTGTTCGAGGTGTTGAGATCGAGGAAGGGACCATCCGGAGGCGCGTAAGGCGTCAGGGTCCAGTTGGTGGGTCCCAACCGGGTTAGCTGCATCGGCCAGTAACTGCCGCAGGCGATATAGATCACATCGCCGGACTGCTCGAGCTGCAAGCCGCAGGTGTTATCCGTATTGGTGAGCATCTGGGCGGTGTACGGCGTCGCGATCTCGTACGGCACGCCACCCGAGAGCACCTGCCCATGGTTGGTATAAAACCTACAATAGTTAACCCCAAACTCGATCTGGTAGGCCTGCGACTGCGAGAAGATGAATTTCCGCAACCACGTGCGGTTGGCGGAATCCTTGACGCTCTGAACGAGTCGAGATCCCGGACGGCGCCGTGCTCCACCCTGTACACGGGGGATGTAGTTCTGGAGCGTGGAGCAGCCGACCGCGTACTTTTCGTTGTCGACCCGACCGGCGAAGTCGGGAGAGAGTTCCCCTGCATTGAAGTTCGATAGCGCCAGCGCGTTCTTGCCCATCCGGCTACGGTCATAAACTCAGGGTGCAGAAATCAACCGTAACGGATCCAGGCTGCACCGCCGGCGCCCACCGGGCGTGTGGCCACCCACGTGTCATCTGCCTGGACACTGGGCGGGGTCTCCAGCGCATTGGCCCGTACCGCATCCTGTAGCGCCTGCATGTAGGCCGCTTCCGTGTCCTTTTCCTTACCTGTGGACTGCGTGATCCGGAAGCAGGTCACCCGGGCGAGACGCGCGGCGAAGGCCGACGTAAAACACGCATCCCATGCAGTGGTATCGGTGATCTGCTGGATGTAATGCAGAGATATCGGAGGAGCCAAGTTTGTGAGGATCATGCCCCCTTCCACGATGTAGTCATCGTTGGTGGGGCCTGAGCGGAAATCCGAGAGGTCCACACCCGGCCAGTCCATGTTCGAGTTGCCCACTTGCAGCACCCGTATACATCCGGCAGGGAGCTCAAACTGCGTGTTGTACTGGCCATTGACCGGAGGGATAGCGAGAGCCGGCAATTGAGCGCGCGTGATGGAGAACTTCCAGACGTGCTTGCGCAGCTCGGAATCCCGCTCGAGATTCCAGACTGCGTTCAAGGCCCGAGCGGAATTGGTCTGGTCGGTGATCGCGTTGATCGTATCCGCGCCGAGTAGCGTGAGCGCGGAATTGCAGATCTCAGTTTGGCTGGCCATGGGTCATGGCACGAAGCCGGAGCAGATCGTCTCTATGATCGCCTTGCTTGCCACACTGGCCGTGGCCGTCAGACCACCAGCCGTATTGAGCCAGCCAAGTGGCCACCACGAGTCCTGCGTGGTCGATCCGGTGAACACGATGTTTGCCGCAGCGCCGGTATGGTCACGGAACCCCACCAACGTGACGGTGACAGCGGTGCCATTCTGCGCGATCTTGACGGCATTCAGGATCGTGTCATTGGCAGCACCAGAAGAGCCCGGGATGCCCTTGCTGAAGCTCACCGTGCCGGTAGTGCCGAGGATCGTCGGTACCCCAGGCTGATTGTTGGTATAGCCAGCCATCAGTCGTTGACGTTCGTGTCTCGGATCAGATACTGCTCGAGGATACGCATCGCCGCCTGAACCTCGCTCTTCTTCGGTCCACGCGTGCCGCCCTGGTCGGTCACCGAGGAGCCCGCCTGGTCAGCGATGCGCAGCTCAATCTGACCCGCTGAGGGTGCGTTGGTACCGGCGGTTACGCCTTCCAGCGTGCCGCCGGCCGCGATGGTGTAGGAGACAGCAGCCATCGTTCACCTCAGGTGATGTATGCGAGCTTCAGCGCCAAGTTGCCACCAGCACTGCCAGCAGTGACAGCAGTCACCACGACATCGTAGATGGCGTTTGGATCGGAGGTGAGTCCGAGTAACTCCCAGACGCGCTTGGTCACGTTCGCCACAGCAGCCGAGTTTCCCGCTACCGCTGGGAAATACAGGCTTGTCCAGACGCTGCGGGCGGAGGCCATTGTGGTGCCAGCCGGGATGAAGATCGCATCCGATCCGGAAACAATCGTGCTGCCTCCGTTGATGGCGAGAACGCCACACTTGTAGGAAGTGCCGGACGTGTTCGCCTCGTTCATCACCTCGATGTCGCCGATGCGCGCGTTTGAGGGGAGCCGGAAGAAGCGGTAGGTTGAGTTGTTCGAGTCCGAGGCCCCCATCGTGCACACATCCACGACCTCGCGGTAGATGCCGCCCGCGATGTGTGGGTTGTTCAGGACCGGCGGGGTTGCCTGATCGTTGGTGACCTGAGTCGAGAGAACGTTGACGACAGCCATGGATTACCCCTTACCGAGCCCAGATCTGGACGCAGCGCTTCTCTTCGATACGCGTTGCGCCTGCGGTCATGTACACGTAGGCCTGCCACGGCAAGCCCTGCAGGTCTTTTCGCTGAGCGACGTCAGTCGTGATGTCGTTCCAGATTCCCAGATGCATGCCTTCCTTTTGCCACAGGCCCACCTTAGTGGATGTGCCAGATGCGTCGTCCGTGCCGGTCGGTAGACGCTCCGAGTGGATGAACTCCACTCCAAGGAAACGCTCAATGCGCCCTTCCTTGAGGACCGCTGATCCGGGATTGAAATCGGAGCTGACGACCTGGACCTCAGCCAGAAGGTTGTCGAGCTGCTTGGAGCCGGCAACGCAATAAACATCTGTCGGCTGGTCGTTGTCAGGAATCGCCTCGTTGGCGCGCAGGATGCGCAGCGCTTCACGAAGCTTGGCGACCGTGAGACCGGTTGCGCTGGAAGAGCCCTGCGAAACGGACACGATCTGAGAAGATGGGAAAGTGACGCTCGTCGAGCCGGTCTCACCGGTCTTCGAGGTGCCGAACATCGCCGAGATGATCAGGTCGTCGAACTGGCGGTTCGCGGCGAAGTGTGCGTTCTGTACGAACTTGGACTTGGGATCGATCAGCAGGCGCAGCTTGTCGAAGCTGTCGAGCAACTGCGGAAGATCGAAGTCGGAGGGGTAGACCCACCGGCGATCGGTTGGAGCATCCACGCGGCCCATCGGCTGATAGCGCGAGGTGACCTGTTGCATGGCGATTGCGCCAACCTGCTCAACAGGGGAACCGGCCTTGCCCTCGTAGCGTTGCTCGGTGCAGCCCTTGCGCAACCGAGAGTCACGCTGCTGAACGAGCTCGTTCAGGATGCGTGCATATTCCTGAACGTAGAAAGTCGTAATATTGACGGACACGAAATACCCTCCAAAAGTGGAATCACTTTCGAAGGGCGTGTCCTTGCGGGGCCGCTTCTAGCCGCCTTTCACCTCTGGGCTGCGAGGAGCGCTTTGCTAGTCAGCGGGGAGTGGGTCCCACCCGTATCCGCCTTCGTGGATGGGACCGTATGCAGAGTAGAGAGCAGAATGCAACTAGCTATAGGCGATCTTGCCCAACTGCTCGACCTTGGGGCCGTATTCTTTCTCCCACTGGAAGTTGGTGATCTTTCCAGACATGCGATCTGACTGGATCTGACGCAGTTCCTTCAGCGCGGCTTCCTTGCTCACGCCCGAGAAGCCGCCACCACTACCATCAGAGCCCGCGAACCCTGACTCAGAGTTCATCGCGCCGATACCGGCAAAGAACTTCGTGAGGTTGGCTGCTCCGAGTACCGACTCGGCCCGCTCGAGTGCTGCCTTGTCGTCGAGGCCGAACTGCTTGGCGAACTCCCGGTAGCCGCGCTGGGCGAGCTCGCGCTTGCCGTCGTACTCACCGCCCCACTGTTGCTTGAGGTCAGCCATCTGCTTTTCCGACTCAGCGAGGTCGGCGGTCTGACCGGACTTCACTTGATCGGCCACCCACGTATTCCAGGCCTCGGCGATCTTGTTGGCCGCACGCGGTGGGACGCCTGCTTCGTGGAACCACTTGGCGGCAGTCTTCGCAAAGCCATCGTCAGTTCCCTGCGGCATCGGTAGCTTGTAGCCGTCCGCGGTATCCGGGACGCCCAACTTGGCCGATAGGGCTTTCCACCCGTCAGCGTCGTTCTCGTCCTTCGGGAGCATCACGGTGCGCCCGGCCTTATCGGCGCCCATGAGTCGCTCGAGACTCCAGTGCGACTTCAGCGCGCTTTCGGCGTCCGGGTACTTTTTCGTCGAAAGCCAGGTTTTGACCTCGGCATCTTTGACCGTATCCCACCAGCCTGTGCTTGGCGCTGTAGGTAGAGAAGGTGCTGCCGAAGCATTTCCGTTTCCAGCTTCCACAGGAGCTGAAGAATTCGGGGATCCACTAGTCAGTACTGCTGCTGCTGTTGTCATTGCCACTCCACTCAAGCATGAGATGAATACGATCCGCTACGGCCTTCTTGCCGTCCCGGTAGATTGTTGTGTAGGGATCCATCCGCCCTTCTTTGTCCATGTGAATGGTTTCGTGTCCACGCTTGCAAAATCCATCGAGGTCTTGCAGGACGCGCTGACCAACGGGGTTGTTGAAGACGGTGGCGTACGCATCATGTAGTCGCCGACGGCTCTCGATATAGTCCAGCCGGGCTGCCTCGTTCTCTTCTTGTGATGTCACAGCAGCTCCCGAAGTAGGGCTTTGACCACGGACGAATAGTTACGACTGGATTTCTTTGGAGGATCCACTGGGATGGGTGTCTTCTCAGACACTCCAGGTGAGGCGCGCGTCGCTATCGCGTATTCCTCTCCGAATACCTGATCATCACGCATAACAGGTCCTATCTTCTTCTTGCGCTTCCTGACGACGCCAGGAGCTGATCCGTCTATTGCCGGTGGCGGGGGTGTTGGAGTCGATCCTCCGGTAGCGCTACTACTATCGGATAGGCCGAGCTCATCCAACGCGGTAGCCGAGAGGATAATAGTTGCCGAGGCTGTATCGCCAAGACCGAGCGCGTCCGACGCACTGGCGCCAGACTGCGTTGCGGTAACGCTATCAGCAAGGGCGAGCGAATCCGACCCGCTCGTCTTCGCCTGCAAGATCGCGGAGCCGGCATCCGTCAGTGCCAACGAGTCAGCGCCCGTGGCTTTCGCCAACAGAATGCTCGTTGTGCTATCGCTCAATGCGAGCGAGTCACTTCCCGATGCCGGCAGAGTGGACGTGCGGGTTGCGCTGTCACTTAGCCCCAGCGAATCAGATGCCGAGTTCGCAAAGATACTGCCACCAGCGCCTGTATCGGACAGCGCCAGAGAGTCTGATCCGCTTGCCAGGAGCGTCGCTTTATTCGACGCTGAATCAGCCAGCCCCAGGGAATCTGATCCGGTGGCCTTCGCCGCCAGCGTATTGGTCGCTGAGTCTGCGAGCCCCAGGGAATCACTACCCGATACGTTGAAAGTACTGCCGCCTGCAGCCAAGATCTCATACACCACATACGCCCACTGGGGCGTACCGGGTGAATGGAAGTTCAGTGTCTGGGCTCCGGCCGCTCCCGAGTTGCTGGATTTGTAGGCCCTGCCACCGCTCGTCTGTCCGGTCTGCGTATAGCCGTTTATCGTATCAGTACTGGTCGGCGTGCCGGCTGCAGCCCAGTCGCACGCGACACCCGCTACTCGAGAGCCCGTGGCTGTCGTTGTCAGTGATGCGCTGAGATTCGCAGTGGTGCTGGTACCGCTATTGGTTGCCGCGCCGGCTTGGCTTGTTGCAGCACCAGTCCAGACATCAACCCACCCTGCGGCATCGTTTGGGATAGATCCTGCAGTGGACCCTGTGTTGGTGACACTGATCGTTACGGTAGTCGCGACACTGGAATTGACGAAGGCGCGCCAGACGGCGGATGACCCGCCGCTAGCATTGGCTTTACTAAGGACGATAGCCCAGGTCCCTAGACCACCGCCTGTGTTGGTGGGATTCCCGAAGGTGGGAGTCGCCCCGGCTGTGCTGTTGACGCACGCACTGCAATAGACCCACGCGCCAGCCGGCGGGGTAAACGAGGCCGATGTCCCTGATTCTGTCCCACCTGCAGCGGTTGTACTACTGAGATTGAACCGGGCTGGACTAGACGCATCGGGGGCAATCGCCATTAGCTCACCGTGACAGAGGCTCCTGTCTTGATGTCAGCGCCCAGGGTGATCGTTCCCTTGAACTGCCGACCTGTCGTATCAGGTAGCTCTCCCGTGACATTCATCGTGGCGACTTCATGGCCTTTGACACTATGGATGCCTCCTGTGTCATCTCCTGCCGCCCATACCTGGAAGACGCCAGCCACACTGACTTGGAATTCGTAGGAGATCGTGTCCTCGCTATCGGGCCAGATCGTTGTATCTGCAGAGGTACAACGGAGAATATCGATCTCCATCGAGGTCAATCCGTCTGGGATGTCCGTCTCAGGTATGGTGTAGGTCCCGGCTGAATAGGTGTCGGTGGGTAGCACGGTATCGGTGGTGCTCATCGTTTGAACGCCTTGTGAAAGGCGCGCCTGAGCCGCAGCGCAAAGAGCCGTTGCTCAAGCTTGAGGATTTCCCTCTCTATTTCCTTCTCTACGTCCATCTCGTCTCCTTATCCCGTCATGGTGTAGGTCACATTCAACGTGTCGCCACTCGCAACCGAGCGGGTCGCGCCGAAGCTCACAGCCGACAGAAGTGTGCCGCTTGTTCCGCCCTTGGTGGAGTTGGTCGCCATGAACACGCCGTTGATCGTGGCCGTGGCATTGATGCTGAACGCTGCCGGCGAGGCCGAATTGTCGATCGAGCCGGCTGAGGCTGTTCCCCAAGTCGGGGCAATTCGTGTCGAGTTCGAATAGGCGGTGGACTCCAGCCAGCCGGAATGGCTTGCCATCGTGTCGCCGGCTGCGATTGCACTGAAGCTCGCGTTGTCGATCAGGCCCAGGAAGTTGGCCGCCGTGTAGGCGGATCCCTTGAGCCAGTTGGTCAAGGCATCGTTCTTGCCTGTGGTGACAACCGTGTTGTCTCGGTCCTCGGTCCACTTCACCTGACCATCGGGACCGATGCACTCGATGTGAAAGCGTCCCTGAAGCCGTAGACGGTCCTGCGCAGTAGGCCGTGCAATAAGTCCTGCGCTCGCGCTGTCCTGGACACTGACGGAGTCGTTGATCATTTGCGCTCTCTCGATTCTGTGATGGTCACGGATGCCTGACCATCGGGTAGGTCCACAACGGCAGTACGCGTCTTCGGCGTGCGCATCGTGGTAACGAATTCATCGAAAGCTTTGGCCAACTTCTCGTTGGACTTGCGGAGCGCTTTCATCTCCGTTGCAACACTGCGCAGGATCTGAGAGACCTCACCATCGCGGGCGGCGTCGCGCTCAGTGGCTGCGGTTGCATGCTGGATGGCGGCAGTGAGTGGCTCTAGAGCGCCCTGGACTGCATGGAGAGTCGCCACCATGGCGACAGCATCTTGCATCGGGTCTTTTTCTTTCTTCGGCTCATCCATCTCGCTGAAGCGATCATGGACGTCCATCCGCAACTCTTCGATGAGTCGGCGCAGCTCGGCGGTTTGATTGAGGTCACCGGCCATTAGGCTCTCCGCTTGCGGCGCATGTATTCGGACATCGACGACTCCTCTGGCTCTTCCGAATCATCTTTGTCGTCCATGTCATCATCGTCGTCGTCTTCGTCTTCGTCGTAATCGTCCTCGATCGTCGGCGTACTGTTGATGGCGCAGCAGGTCGTGGGTGTGGTCGTGAAGTACATCGCTCCACACCACTCCCCCCGCCGTAGGCTGTCCTCCCACTTGCTGGTTTCCCTCCAACCACACCGCTGCTTCTGCTTGCTGCCGCAGCCAAATCCCTCACCGTTCTTGGCGGTACCGAACAGCGCAGCCTCTTTGGTCGTGCGCTTCATGCGAACTTCCCAGTCCCCGGCTCGCTTGCCTTCGTAGTGACGGCAACTGCTCGCCTTAGGGTTGATGTCACCATCAGGACCAGGAACGATGTCCTCGATCACCTCGCAGTCGTTTTCTCCAGCGAGGTATTGATTGCAGTCCTGACAGACGTTGTTGCCCTTCGGGTCGTAGGTATGACCATCTCCACACCCGTGCTCGTCGGCCAACTGGAACTGATTCGCCGCCCGTTGGCGGTTGTGATCCATCACCGTTTCGAGGTCAGGCGAGTTCTTGTCCGGCTGGATGTACTTGCCGTCCCTCCCTCGCTTGAAGAACTTGATCTCGCGCTCGATCATTGCGGCGGCTGCTCTTCAGGGTTCATCGCCTGATGCGCCTTAGCGAGGTTGAGCACGGCTTGCGAGGCGCCCGGGGCTGTCTGCGCAATGCTGTTGGCTTCAGCCTGCTGCTGCTTCTGCTGGCGTTTGGCGGCCAGCTTGTCGGGGTCGAGGATGAGGTTGACCGGGAATCCAGAAGCCTCCAGGAATTCACGTCCCGTCTCGTCCTCGTCGACCAGGTCCAACATGCCAGGCATGATGCTGGCCATCGATCCCAGCCCTTGCACGGATGTCATGATGGTCTGCGCCTCTTCGGCGCGCATGAGCTTCGCGAGTGGCGAGGTGTACTCGGTCTTGATCTTCTCGTGATTGGCCGATTCAGCAAGCTGCTTCGGCATCGGCGGCAACATCCCGGCTTTCTCCAGGATGTCGATCTCGCGGATGATCTGTGGGCCCAGGAACTCAGACTGCTGCCGGCCCATGGCGGGCGTAATGAGGATTCCCTTCTCCTGGGCGCGAATCAGGGCTTCCGTGGCCGTCATGCCCGGGTTCTGTGCCAGGATCTGCATCACGGAGGTCAGGAACGGATCGTGGATCGCCTGCGCCTCGAGCTCCATCATCTCCTTGCTGATCTCCCAATTGCTCTTGATCTCGAGCGGCTGGACCAGCGGGACTCCATCAGCGCTCAACATGCCGTAGTTGAGCGCACCGGCCCGGAGGTTGAACGGTGTGAGCGCTCCCTCGTCGGCGAGCAATAGCGGCGGGTCCACGGCCTTCTGTCCGGCCCGTAGCGCCGTCTTCTTCTGCTCGTTGAGGGTTCGTATGGCAGGCAGTGCAACGGCAGCCGGTGAGCGTCCGTAATGCTCACGAGGGGCCATGCGATACCGGCCCACCGCGTACGGGAATGTCCGATAGCCACCGTGGGCCAGTACCTTCTTCTCGTCAGGCCAGATGTACCACGAGGCATATGGCATGCCCTTCGGGCCCATCGCTCCTGCAACACGCTCCTCGTTGGGGCGCACGCAGTGGAGAATTTGGAACTCGTGAAAAGGGTTTTTCTCGTGAGCTTCCTTGATGGAATCAGGAATCTTCCAGCCCTGCGTCTTGGCCATCTGCATGCACTGATGGGCCGTGAACGGGAACTTGCGGTAGAGCTGGTCCACCATCCCGGCTGCATCCAGTGCCCATACGATCTCGTTGAGAGGGATCGATCGGTAGATGAGATTCTGTCCCACCGCCTCGTCGATCAGCATCGCGGTGTTGCCGAAGGCCCCGAGCTGCAGGTAGCACTCGTCGACCTGGCTGGTGTAATTGGCGCGGGGTCGATAGCGGGCGGTAAAGAGAGCTTTGCGGACCAGACTGCAGTACTGGGTAACCTCTTCGTCGTCCTTCAGTGCTTCATCGGCTGGTACGATGTCGTGCCACATCTGGGTGCGTGGCGTGAGCAGCGACTCCATGATAGCCGCGAATCGCTCGCAGTCCGTGATCGCTGTGGCATCGAATATCCGCGTGGTGCGGATGATGCCTTCCTCGAAGTAGCCGATAAAGTTGTCCCACGCGGGCAACACATACTGGGCGATCGTATTCCACAGCATGCGGAAGTTGGCCTGGTTGCTGTGGAGTCGCTCCCAGTGCCCTATCAGCGTGCGGACGTCGTCACTCATCCCGGCAGCCTCGTGAAGGCTGCGCGCAGAAATCAACTAGCTACGCCATGTCCCTAGGATCAGTATCGAGTCCGCGGGCGTAACGGAAAGCCTTGGCCTTACGCACCAGCCTGAAGTACCGCCGGGTTCGCATGATCCGATCGGTCAGGCCCTCTGGGTTGGCGTTGATCTCGTCCCGAGTGCGCTCGTCAGCCGGGTGGGTCGGCTCGACTTTATCGGGTGGGTTGAGGGGAAAGTCAGTCACTGCGGGATAGTCGTCTGGAACCGCTGCTCGCACATCCCAATGGCATTTTGACTGGTAGCGTTGAGCTCATGAGATGCGCGCACTTCGCAATCGAACTCAGCCTTTTGCCGGTCGAGTGCTAATTGCTTCCATTGCACCCATACCAGCATGACCACCAGCGCCAGCCCTACCGCAATCATCGCAATCCGGATACGTTCCATACCTACATCGTAGCGTACTCGTGCCGTGGGTAGGAACGTCTCGCCACGTCCTTGGCTCCCTGCGCGTAACAGCGCAGCGCATCCGCCGCGTGGCTCGTCCAGTCGTGCAAGGGCTTCTGGCTGAAGCACTTCAGCCTGTCATCCCACGTCCGCTGGTACTGCCTGAGTGCGCCAAGGCCGCGAGCGCACCGCTCACGGTCAATTCGGCATCGAGGTAGCAGGACCCTAACTGCGTTAATGCCATCATCCACTGAGGCGCGCTTCTGAACCCGTACGGGCTTGACTCCCAGAGACTTGAGCGTATCGACGCGGCTACTGGCGTTATTCCCCCACTCACGATCATCGGCATCATGCGGAAGGTAGTGCCCTTCGTACTGGTAATCACGTTCCCGTAGAACTCGAGCATAGTGATCAGCTCCTACCCCGGATTGCTCGTAGTAATCGATGACGTGCACTTCGATCCCGATCTCTTGGACGAACCAGATCGCGGTGGAGTCGCCAACGCCCAGGTCCCAAGCGGTGATGACAGGATAGCGAGGGTCGTGTGGAACCTCTGTGATCCGTCCCGCCTCCTCGAGCCGCGCGATGATCTTGCCGTAGTAGCTGCCCGGGATCGCTGCGTCGAATGAGCAGAAGTACTCCTGCTGAATGAGATTGTCGGCTTCTTCATCGCCTCGTTCTGCGGCGAGCTCGCGGCGGATCCGCTCGAGCTGCTCGGGTGAGATAAGTCCTGTGTCTCGGACAGTAAGGATCTGAGAGAACCATCCCGGGGCGGTCTTACCGAGCTCCACGAGTCCGTGGAAATGATTGCGACCTCGAGGGGTGGAATTGAATATCGCCCAGCCGCCGTTCTCCTCGAGGATGGGTCGCAAAAAGGACCACGAGTTCGGATCGCTGAGCGCATATTCGCTATACACGATGCCTCGGGGCGGGGATCCGACCAAACTATTCCAGTTGTCCGAGCCCACCACCTGCCATGTGCTACCTGTTCCCTTGAGGCGAATGAGCATGTCCTGTTCGCGGACGTTCTCGCGAATCTCTGGTGGGAATGCCCAGTCGATACGTCTTCGGCCTGTGTGAGGATCCACGGCATCCCACACGGCCTTACGTGCCTGGTTAGCCTGGGGAAGCATGTACCAATAGTTCCCAGGGATCTGGATAGCGTCCTGAGCTGTCCAGTGCAGCCCGACATCATCCTTCCCGCTTCGACGGTGCCAGCACGCCACTGCTCGCCGGCAGCCCTGCTCCAACGCCGACCACACCGGCAATTGGTACGGGCGAGGGTCCCACAAGTTGGGTAGGCGAATAACGGACAATCTTTATCTCCAGCGGGCCGCCGCCCTGACCAGCCAGGTTGACGTTGGCGAGCTTCGGGTGAACATACGGTGCGGCTGAGCAGGCAGCAGATAGGCGCACACCCAGTTTCTGGGACTCGTCCCGCATGACAGTGAGCATGTAGTCGAGCGGCGTGAGGCCGCTGGCTGCAATAGCGGCCTCCTTGGCGGCGGTTGCTTTATTTGGCGTGCCCTTGGAGCGCCCGCCAGTCTTTTGACCCTTGGCCATCTACTTGCCATCTATTGTAGACATCAGCGTGCCTTCCCCAGTACCTCGCGAGACATGCGCGTCGTGCGGCTCGTCCCCTCCTTGGGCATTTCTGGCAACGGGTGGCCGAGCTCCTGTAGAACCAGGTCCGCAATCCGTGCCCCAGTCTTCACGCCTTCCGGCCCATCCAGCCTGGCGTGCACTTCAGGCTCGGAGTCAGGGAGCATGGAGACATACGACCTCAGCCGTCGGATGTACTGCAGGACGTGGTTGCGAACTAGGTGGACGTTAAAGTCACGCATAGACTCTCCGCGGGGCTCTCCCTAGCACCCGCATTTATGACAGAACTGGCAATTTCGCCTGAGCCATTTCGGCATGAAACAAATCAGGCGACAGTAAAACCCGTGGGCGGATTCGGCACTGGCGGGGTGATGTCGAAGGTTGCCTCAGCGGACCATGCGCTCGTGACTCCGGCATCCGTCTTCACACGGGAGGCTGCGAACCAGGTGCCATTACCCAGGTTCTCATTCAGGCTGGACCAGGGGATCGTCACGACTCCGTTCTGCGTCTGCGTTGCGAACGCGGTGTCATCGGCGATCAGGGTGTAGTTACCGCTCGATGTGCCGAATCCGACCTGGACATCGACGATCTCACCGACCGGTATCTTCGTGCCGTCTGTGTTCTGAGTCGGCAGGGTCAACGTAACTGACTTGGGCATTATCATCTCCTAGGTTATCGGGCGACCACCGATGTGGTAGTCGCTGAAGAACGTGTGTACATGCATGGTACAGATGTAACTTGGACCTCGAGAGCCGTAAGGGCTTCGCTCAGCGACGAAACGACCGGTGTGCGGGTCTCGGCTACGAAGGCTTGTTGAGCCTTTTGATCGTTCCTCACGCGCGGCTTGGGAGCTCGTTTGCCATAGGGGGTTTTCACTTCCAGCGGTCTCCACACCCACTCCCCTAGCCTTTGACTGAATACCCAGCACAAGAGGTCCACCGGCTGTTTGATAATCCATACCTTTACTCCTGCCGCTCGCAATCCCTCGACAATCTCTGTCTGTGTGCTATCGGTCTTGGTGGCCCAGCGTTGGATACTCATCCGAGCACCGCTTGCTGAATGACGCGGCCACAACAGCCGTACTTCTGAGCCTGCTCTTGATACCAACGGCATTTCTGGCCGTAGCGAATAGGTCGGAAGGCGCGGCGAAGCTCCATCTTCTGAGCGAGGGTTAATTTCGCTGGCTGACCTCTCCCGCGCTCTTCCGTTGGCTTGTCCCATTTCATCGGTATGCCGCCTCAGGAAGATAACGGGTTGATTCGTCGTGTCGGTGAAGCTTCAATTGGCGAGAGTTCTTGTCGTAGAACAGCTCGATCTCTCCGATCCAGTTCACATCGCCGCGCTGCTTCCAGACTGTTAGTTTGGCGTCAAACTCTTTGTCGTGTTGCCTTTCTAGCGTTACGACGAGATCTGCTTGAGCCACAATGTCCTGAGCCCCTCGGATGTCATAGAGGTCCATTGCTCCACGGGAATTTGCTGTCTTTCGAGGGTGTGCAACAAGATGGATGTGAGCATTTGAAAGTCGGGCGAGTCTTCCAAGCATATTCCCCATTTCCCGCTGTCCGTCGTAGTCGTCGGTGCGGATATCGAGTCGCATGAGGGAGTCAATAACGACATGAGTTAGGCCATACCTCTCTGCAGAAAAACGGATGATACCCATGAGTAACGTGGGCTCGATCATCTCGGTTGAATCAAACACGTAGAGACGCTCGTCCCACTGGTCCAAACACCACTCACGCTGGGACTTAGTTGGAGTCCGAGTACCCGTTGCCGTACACATGAACTCGCGCCAAACGTCGTCCGGACGTTCCTCCAAGCTCACAAACAGCGCCCGGTGATGGTTCAGCAAGGCGTGCAACATGAGCTGCCGCAAGAACGCCGTCTTACCGCTGAACGTAGGGCCCGACCACACCGTGACCTTGCCCGGCATGAACCGCACATAGTCGTTCACACCAGCCCATGGAAGCGTCAGACCATCCGACAACGGCGGACGGAAGTTCTCGATCAGCCCTTGGGCGATACCGTGCCGCGGCGACATGATCCGCGAGTCACCCTGCTGGCGTCCGAGCTCCAGCAACCAGTCGTGATCGTCCCGCGTGACGGCGATCGTGTTGCCCACCTCGCGCGTCATTGCAGCACCACCTGGCGTCCACGGCCGCGGAAATACGTCGCCAAGTACCGCGGGCCCGCCGCGGCCAGCAACTGCGCAATCGTCACCGCATGCTCGGATTGTTCGGCGATAAGCACGACCTCGAGACCCGCCGCGTAGATGCACTCCTCCGCGATCGGCATCGAGACCGCATAGGCCCCACTCGCCTCCAGGTTCACGCGCTGCCGCCACTGGTCCGTGACGAACACCGCACCCTTTGGACGCTGTCCTCGACGCCGTAGGCGACCGAGAGCAGCCCAGCTACACCCGGAGGACTGGTAAGCCACGGCGCGGCTCCTCCTTCGGTTTCGGCTGATCCTTCACGGGGAAAAGCCCTTGCCAACCGTTCGCGATGGACTGCTCGACTACCGCTGATTGATCCGGCCCGAATGCGGCCAACTTACGTTGGGCGGCCCCGGTCGAAGGGGGCTGGATTGGCTTCCGGATCTGCTTACGGTACTGCTCCCACCGGTGCCAAGCCTCTACGTTGAGGTTGGACGGTAGAGGTTCATCGGGGACCTCCGGTTTCGGCTTCCGAGCCTGTCGCGAAGGTGACTGACGGTTAGGTGACGGTTCAAGAGAAGAAGTCTTCTTCTTCTCTGGGGGTGTCAGACTGACGGGGGTGGGTGTCAGACTGACGGGGGTGTCTATTAGACGGGGGTGTCTATTAGACGGGGGTTCTGGTGTAACGGTGTACAGCGTCGAGCGGCCATCACGCATCTGGCGATCGAGAAATCCGCCTTCCTGTAGGCGCTTCAGGGAACGCTGTACGGTCCGGTCATCCATGCCGCACTTCTCCGTGAGAGTGCGCATGGCAGGGAAGCATCGGCCCTCGTCGTCCGAGATATCCGCCAATGCTAGAAGGACAAGCTTGTCGAAGGCGGATAAGCGCAGCGGCCAGACTGCTGTCATGACCTTGATGCTCACGAAGCACGCAGACCTCGCTCGCGCTCCATCTGCTCGACCCTTTGAGGTGAGCGCTGGTCTATCAGCTCCTTCATCCGTAAGGCTGCGATACGCTTCGTCACGGGGTCGGGAGATTCCACCAACGTCTGCCGGTATCTCTCGATCGCCTGCTCGCGCTCTTGGTCGGTCATGTAAACATTGACCTCACGGCCCATATCACCATCGCCCAGAACACGAGGCAGGCGGTCCCGACGACCAGTACTGCCTTGCGTCGGCTCCAGGGGGTATCGCGCGGGATGTGCAGGCTATGCATGGGCCCTCCAAGCTGCAGCGCAACGAGG
>Ga0207641_10000995_pt1 | contig 28993 bp, 53 predicted proteins | sample KBSSwiS62_FD_184306 | JGI IMG/M metagenome (GOLD analysis project Ga0207641, IMG submission 184306) | Switchgrass rhizosphere microbial communities from Kellogg Biological Station, Michigan, USA - KBS Switchgrass S6-2 (SPAdes) (version 2) | ecosystem: Host-associated > Plants > Roots >... | reverse complement strand
CCGGCGACTTGAACTCCGCGGCGATACCCGCACCGATACCAGCCGCGCCGATACCAGCAAGAAGCGCACCGCCGATCATCACACCGCCGACGGTCGCCGCCGCAGCCGCAGCGGCAAGACCCTGCGGCGTGAACAACACCGACAGGAAACCCTTTTGGGTGCCGAAGAAGTCAGCGAACCCTTTGCTGGTGTCATTGGCCAAGTCGTGGCCGAGCTTGTGCGCCTCACCCTCGGCGGACTGGCCAACCTTGTCGAGTTCCTTACCAACCCGCTGCAGTTGCCGCTCATACGACTGATTCCGCGAGATCTGCCGCAGCAGCGCCTTGTCACCAGTGTCGTTGAACTGCCGCGCCAATTCCGCAGACTTGATCTTTACGGCCTCAAGTTCGACAGCGAGGATCCCGCCATCGCGGGCAGCCTGCCGAAACTGGTCACCGAGCTTATCCGCCGCTTCGGCGTCCGCTTCCATCATCAGCGCAGCGGACAACAAGCCCTTGTTGTCCGCCGAAGACACAACATCGAGGCGGATGTCCTTAGCCACAGGTCACCGCCTCTATTCGATGTTGAGTCGTTCTTTCGCGTAGTCCCGGAACTGCACGAACTGCGGATAGGTCAGCCGATCCATTTCCCACGGCTTGATGCCGAACAACTCGGCGAAAGCTGGCGACCAGGCGCCTAGCTGGTTGGCGATTCGGTTTCGCTCACGCCGCTCGAGCTCTCGGGGGTGGACGGGTCGTCCGTCTCGGTCTCTTTTGGGCCTGCATCATCGGCAGCCGACTCCGACGCCATCTGCAGCGCGTACAGGTTCAGGTCGAAGTCGGCGAAGTCGACCTGCGCGCCGGCGCGGTGGCAGGCCAGCCAGATCACATAGCCCCAGGCGCGCATGTCGCGCGGTGAACCATCCTTCGGAACCAGCCGCGCATTCAGGTCCAGCGGATCAACACCGATGGTGTCCTGCATCGCGATCGCCTCGGACAACATCAACGTGTCCTGGTCGTACTCGACCCACTCAGGCAGGTCGTACTTGGTGCGCACGTCTTCCGGCAGCCGGAACTGGATAGCCACTAGCTCGCCTCAACTTTCGCCGCAACATCGTCAAGGACGGCGATGATGCGCTCTCGGAACTTCGGAAGATGCTTTTTGATCGGCGGGAAGAACCACGGCTCGCCAACGGAGGTCGCCCAGGACTCGCGGTCGCCCATGATCGGGTGCCGGAACGGCTTGCCGAGATCGACGTAACGGGGCACCACCTTGGCGTTGCCCATCCGAGCACCGACGGTGTGGAAGGACACGCGCGCTTCGTCTTGCCCGGTTTTGACCTCGAGGACGGTGGCCTGGGCCATCCGCTCCCGCAGATGCTTTTGCCTGGTCCGGTGGGTGAACCTGTGGAGCGATTTCGTTGGAACGCCGCGGATCGTCGCGGAGCGCGCCGAAGCGCGGAGGCTGTCCAGCGTCGGCTGGCCCTCAGCTTTGATCGCCCCGCCGACCTCTCGCTGCAAACTCCGGCCCTGCTCGCGGAGGACCAGCGCCGTCGCCTTCAGTTGCTTGCCGCCGGAGAACGACAGTTGGACGACAGGCGGCGCCATCAGGCGGTCAGGCGGGAGACAGTGCCGGAGGTCGGGAACGTGACGTCGACATCGTTCAACTGGCCCACGCTTGCTGACAGCGGCGTCCACTGCGCGATGAAGATGCTTCCCGTGTACGCCGGGTTGCTGGTGGACGTGGCCGCCGACGTAGCGCGGGCGACGAACGACACGGTGGTTCCCACCAGCGGGAACATGATGGAGTCCAGCGCGGCTGCGGCGAAGTCGTTCAGGAACGTCACACCCAGCGACGCATCCTTCAACCCGCCCGTGCGGGTGTGCCAGGTGCTGCCGAACGTGGTGGTGTCCAGCGCTTCCGCCGTGATCGGAACCTCGATCTTGGTGGCGTGGTCGCTGATGTTGTTGCCGCTGATGATCAGCACTACGTCGGTGGCGGCGGTGATGGCCATGCCTGTCTCCTTGGTGCACGACGCTTAGCCCGCTCACCGGCCGGTGACGGGCAAAAAAACGGAACGGGGTTACTTAGCGGCGACGCCGAACGCGACACCGAAGGTCAGCGACGGCGAGGTGCCGGCGATCGTGTAGACGGCCCGCCACCACGTGTCAGTAATGTTCCCGAGCACCGACGAGGCAATGCCCGTGATCGCGGTCGCGGCGGCGAACGTGATCCGGTCTGTCGGGCTTGAGAAGCTCGACGACGACGCCGACTGAATCTTCACGGTGAGGCTCGGTGACGTGCCAGCGGCGGCGAACACATGCAGGTTCGCGTACAGCCGCTGAGCGGTGCCGACCGCGCCAATCTGGATCCCGGTGCCAGTACCCGTCGCGGTATAGGCGGTGTTAGCGACGGCCACCTGGCCGCGCGCCACCGACTGGTTACCTTGCAGATCAACCGCGTAAGCGATCAACTGACCCATCTGAGCGGACAGGTCATAGCGTGACTCGAACACCTTCGTCAGGTAGGCGAGATCTCCGACAGCGCCGCCAGTAGGCACGAACGTCGCCGGGATACTGTTCGACGCGATGTCGGTCCAGAAGCGGTCGTCCGGCTGGGTTCCATCACCAGCCGACCAGAACCCTTCGATGGAGCCCTGCATATCAAACAGGCCGCCCATGCGGGCATGCCAGCCACCGGAAGCGAACGTGGTGTCGTCGAGCGCCTCAGCAGACACCGCGAGCTCAACCTGGTTCGAGAACCCCGTGAGATCTGCGGATGCCAGCCAGATCTTGGTGTCGATCAGCGGCCCGATCGTCATGTCGCCCACACCCTCAGATTGATTTGCGCGCCCAGGAACAGTTCGTCGACGTCTCCGACCGCATACAGCCGCCCAGCGCCGGTGATGGAGTCAACGACCGACGACCCGCACGTGCCGCCCAGAGTCTGATCCGCCTGGATCGCCGCGATCACCGTTCCGGCGCCGTCGTCCAGGTAGTCGTCAAGCACCTGCTGTCCCGCGTCGGTGACACCGGCCGACGTCCAGAGCATGCAGGTGATCTGCAGCCCTTTAAGCCCGGCAGTCCTTCCGAACGTGACATTGAAACTCTTGTCGTACTCCACGACCGCGAACGTCGGCGGGTTGATCGACCCCGGCATGTACCAGAACGATTGCTCGATTCCGCTGACGGGCCGCACCGCCGCGGCGAGGGCTTTGCGGATGTCGGTGACCTTCACGTCACACCTGCGGCCTGATGTAGCCGTCGATCAGCGCCCGGTAGTCCGAGTCCGTCGCGGCGATCCGGATCAGCCCCATGTCACCGGAGCCCGCGACACCCCACGGGGTGTCCTTCCGCTTGAACAGGCGAGCCGCAAGCAGCAGGTTTGCGTCATGGATCGCATCGGGGACGGTGGGCCAGCCCCACCGTGCGGTGACGTAGGCGGTCTGCCGGCCGAGCAGCCACCGGTAAGTGCCGCGCGTCTCCAGAATCCACGCGGCCTCGAGCTTGGCGAGATTGTTGTCCGGCTTGATCCGGTAGTTCGTCGAAGCGACCGCGCTACCGGTCGCCGACCCGATCGCCACGGCAAGGTCAGTCGCGGCCGCGAAGTCGTCGACGATGAGGGTGAACTCGTTCGTGATCGCATATTCGCGCTGGGTGGCTGAGCCGGTGAACACGTCGAAGGTGCGGCCGCAGTCCTTGTCGATGCGGTTCTTCGCCGCATCCAGACGGTCCTGCAACTCCACATCGTCGGTGCTGGTGGTCAGCCTCAGCTGCGTCTTCAACTCGGCGAGAGTGGCGTAAGCGCTCACAGTCCACCCTCCAGCGCGAGTTTGATTCCGTGCTCGATCGTGACCGCCGGCGTGTACCAGCGGAGCATCTGTTCCGGGTCACCGACCCGGTACGACTGGCCTGCGGGTTTGTCCAGGCGGAACTCGAACTCCGGGTTGTAGCCGACCTGCTCGCACGCCAACTGCGCGACCTGCAGCATCGACGTCCCAACCCCGGTACAGAGGCTGACCGGATCCGTGGTGCCGGATTCGGCGACTGCGAGTGCGGCCTTGACGACGTCGGTGATGTGGATCCAGTCGCGGACCTGCTGGCCGTCACCCCAGATCAGGAACGGATCCTCACGACGGCGGGCCCGCTCCACGAACGCACGGAACGGCCAGTCTTCGGACTGGTCCTCGCCATACCCGGAATACGGTCGGACCACAGAGACCTTCACGCCGGCGGCGCGAGCCTTATCGGCCAGCCACTCACCGGCCAGCTTCGTCCGGGCGTAGTCGTCGACCGGCCCATCCAGAGCGGCACACGACGACAGGTACAGGACGTGCGGCTGCCGGGTCCGGACCGCCCAGTCGAACATCGCGGCGTCGAGCATCACGTTGTACGGGTGCATGCCCGGGTCGCCGTCGATCGCGGCCCTGTGAGGCGTACGCGCCGCGCAATGCACCACCAGGTCGTACCGGTAGGTCCCGGTACGAAAGAGGTCCAGTGCATCGCGCGCGCGGCCGCGGACGCCAGCGATGTCTTCCGAGCGAACCACGTAGCCACGTTCGAACAACTCGGTCTCGACATGCCGGCCAACGAAACCGGCCGCACCGGTCACCAGCGCCCTCATGAACAGGCCCAGATCTGGAACGCGTACTGGAACCGGGATAGCCGCAGGTCCAACAGGTTGTAAATCTTCGGCACGAACCCGGCCCGTTCCAGCATCGCCCGCACCTCCGCCGAGTCCCATCCCCAAATGTGCTGCGGGTTGCTGCTGTCTTCCTCGCCCTCGGGCGTCGACAGAATCAGCTGCTTACTCTTCAACCGGATCGCGGAGAGCAACCCGTCAGGGTCGGCGACATGCTCCAGGGTTTCCGAGCAGATGAACAGGTCAACCGGCTCGATCTGCGCGATGGTCTCTTCGATCGGGCCGTGGAACGGGTAGCCGGCGGCGACGTCACCGATCTGCAGGTCGGCGTTCCACTGATCGCGCAGCGCGTACGCGATTGCCGCGTCGCCGCAGGACAGATCCGCGACTCTGCACCCGTACCAGCACATCTGTGACGCGATAGCGGTCGTCACACCGACCCGGTACAGGTGGTCGGTGAATACCCGGTGATCGTGTGGTGTCGGGTACATCCCGGCAAGATCGGCCAGGGTTGGCGCTGGGCGCAGCTGTTTACGCATTGAGCGCCTGTACCTTTGCGAGATCCGCCTCGAAGCTGGCCTGGATGTACTCGGCGTAGGCCTCAGCGTCACGGTCAACCACCTCGGGGGCGTTGACCCGCCGGTGACCCTCCGACCACTCCGCCTTCCCGGCGACCGGGTGCATGTGCTCCACCAGCACGTCGGGCAGGTAGGTGAGCCGGTCGGCGTGGGAGCCGAGGTCGTACCAGAAGTTGTCGACGTACATGTGCCGCAGCACCGGTGGCGCCATGAAGCCGAGCGTGCGGATGATGTCGGCGGTCATGGCGCATTGGGTGGGAAGCTTCTCGCCCTGGTAGCCGTCGTCGCCGTAGACGATCCCGGTGCCGAGCTCGCGTAGCGCGTCGAGGTATTCCTTGTCCCAGCCCTGGGTGCGGGGCCTGTGGTCGTCGCCCATGAACCCGATCGCAAACGGCGGGCGCAGCGCGTTGGCTTGGGCCACGGCGGCCGCGTTGAGCGCGCGGACCATCGTCGACGGCGTCTTCGTAACGACCACCGAGGACATAGGCCCATTCAGCAGCCTGTAGTTGTCCAGCAATGGATCGTCATCGTCGACGGCGATGACGACATGTGTGTCGGCCGTACAGGTCGCCCAGAACAACGCTATCAACTCGGCGGCGGCGGCTGGCCGTCCCCGTGACGGGACCAGGACGATGAGGTCAGCCATTGGTCGCCTTACGCGGCCGACCGACCTTCTTCGGCGCCGGCGCCTCAGCCTCAACAGGCTCGAAGAACTGCGGGAACGCCTTCACAACCACGGCGTCGGCAGGCAACTCCGCATGCCAGTGGATCAGCCCATGCTCACAGGCGAACGTCTCCGTCGCGCGAACCATCTCAGACATCGGCGGTCTCCAACTCCTGATCAGGGACCGGAATGCCGTCCGGGTCCGGCTTGTACTCCGCGATATACGACGCGAAATTCAGCTCACGCTGCTTGATGTGCCCGATGTGCAGCGACGTGTCCACGTAGACGGGGATCCCGAGGAACCCGGCCCGGAAGCAGAACGTCAAATCCTCACCGATCGGCTTCCCGTAGTACTCGGTCTCCTGGAAGTACGGGAACGTCTTGTTGAACGCCGTCGTCCCATCCGGGGCCTCAAACGCGTCGAACCGCTCAAACACCGACCGGTGGATCAGCAGGAACGCGGTTCCGGTGCCGCCGACCTTCATCAATTCGTCGATCGGCCACTCCCGGTACCGGCCCACCTGCGGCAAACCGTCCGGACCCTTGAACACGTCGAACAACGTCGGCGTGTGCCGGCCATCCGCCTCCAGCCCGAAACACAGGCCACCGACGATCGGGCGCTCTTCCGGATCAGCCTTCGCGATCAGCTGATCCAACGCGTCCGGTGGGAACGTCATATCCGCATCCACCATCAGCAGCCACTCCGCGCGCTGCTCCAGAAACATCTTCGCCAGAGTGTTCCGCGGTTGACTTAAATTCGCTCCGGCTTGGTATTCGATGAACCCGCCACCGTCGATCAGGCGCCGGTTGTGGAACCCGTCGTAGGCGATCAGGTTCAGCGCGGAACGCATGAACCCACCCTCGACCTGGCCCGGGTGCAGGTAGCCGAGGATCGCCTTACCCGGGATCACCGACGTATCGGGTTTCGCGGGCGGGCGGATCCTCACACGATTCGACATGCAGATCTTCCTCTCGGGGTAGGCGGGAGCCCCCGACACCGAGAGTTGCCGGGGGCTCCCTTCCCGCCGTAGCTAACGGCGGGCGTTGATTGCTAGGCCAGCGCGGTAGCCGCGGCGACCTGGTTCAGCTGCAGCAGCCGGAACGCCGCAGCGTTCGCGACCTCGGCACCCACACGCCAGTAGCCCATCCAGCCGGCCTGGCCGGTCGGACGCTGCGAAGCGCCGATGACAGTCGGCACGTACTGCACCGAGAAACCGATCCGGTCCACGATGTAGTAGTTGTCGAAGTTGCCGACCAGCAGAATGTTCGTGCCGTTACCGACGGTGCCGGTCATCGACGACGCGGTGTAGGTCGGCAGACCCAGAAGCTCCGCCGGCTGGCCACCGCCGATCGTGGTCCAGAAGTTCGCACCCTGGTTCGTCGAGAACTGGCGCACCTTCGAGTAGATCTTCTGGTTCGCGAGCCACTTCGCGTTCAGCTGCCAACGGGCACCCTGCGCGTCGTAGGTGTTGAACACGTCACCGGCGACGAACGCGCCGGTCGTGGCCGAGGTGACGATCGACGCGGTGACCGCGAGGACACCAGCGACGACACCACGCGGACGGTCAGCGGCAGTGTTCGCCGTCGCCATCGCGTCCGCCTCGAGCCGGTTCTTGCCGTCGGCGAACAGCATGCCGAGCTCCTGGGAGAACCCGGAGTCGGACAGCATTTCGTACGAGCCGAACAGGTACACCGCCGCCTTGTGAGCGGTGATGGAGATCTGCCCGAACGTCGGCGACGCGTCAGCGGCCTCAGTGCCTTCAGTGAGCCACTGAGCGTTGACGCCGGCGGAGGTGACACCGTTCCACACGTTCGCGCCGGCGATCGTCTTGACCGTCGAGATCTCCCGCAGCGGGTTGATCGCACCGGTGTTCGTGAGCACGATCGTCGGGTCCACGGGAACCGGCACCAGGTAGCCACCGTTCGCCGAGGTCAGCGACAGTGCGGTACGCATCAGGTCACCGGCGATCTGACCCTGCGACTGGATGTACGTCTTGAACTCGGCCTGGTACGCCTCGCTGGAGGCCATCAGGATGTGGCGGGCGATCCGCTCCGAGTGGTAGTTCTCGGTCTCCAGCAGCTGGAAGATGTGGTGACGGGAGTCATCGGACACCAGCGAGTTGAACTGCTCGGTCGCGACCTTCGCACGGCCGATCGCGTCCTGGCCGTTGAAGCTGCCGCCGGTGATCAGCGACCGGGACAACTCCTTGTAGGACTCCTCGGTGTAGGCCTCGGTCCGCTTCATGTACTCCGGCGAACGACGCGACACAGTTCCGGACTCCTTGTTCGCCGGCTGGAGTGCGGCGCGCATGACCTCTTCGACCTTCGCCTCACGCTCGAGTGCCTTGTCGTAGTCGGCCTTCTTGCCGTCCCACTCACCTAGGCACGCCTCGGCACGGGACAGGTCTTCGTCGGTGGGCTCCTCCATCTCCTCGATCACCTTGATCTCGGAACGGAGAGCGGTCATCTCTTCAGCGAGGATCTCGCTGCGCTTACGTGGCATTTCACAGGCTCCTTGCCCGTAGCTCCGCCTTGAGGCGGATCATCTTGAGCCTCATGGAGTGCCCGTTGGGCGAGTCCTCGGCGCCGGGTCCCCGGTGGGGAGTGGCAAGGATGGTCGCTGTCTCCGGGTCCCAGCCGGGAGTGGTGGACAGCGTCCGGATCAACTCTTCACGCTGCTCTTCGTCAAGGGCAGCGAAGTCTCTGGCCAGCTCGTCCATCGAACGGACGGCGGTGATTTCAGCTTCGGCGTAGTACGGCGTCGGCGTCGGCCCGAAGTTGCGCAGGCCAAGCTCGAGGCGTTCAACGATCGGAAGGTCGACGCCGGATTTGCGGGGTGTGCGGGCCGGGTTCGACCGGTAGATCGGACCCTCGAACGACTGCGCGGTGATATCCCCGTTCTTGATCGACTCAAGGACGGTCTGCGCGAACTCCGACTCGTTGTACCGGGCGATCGTCATCAGCCCCCGGCCGTCGGCGCGTACCTCCAGCGCCTTACCGATCGGGACCTGCTGCAGCCCACCAGACTTGCCGCGGGCGTCGAAGCCGTGGTTGTAGAGCACCTGCGACCGCATCGCCGAACCGTTCTTGATCGTCCGGTTGAACGCGGCCGGGTTGATCTTCTCGAGGTAGTGACCGTGCTGGTCCCGGATCTCCTTACGAACCCCGAACGCAGCGGCGTACGCCTCAACGGTCCGGCCATCGCCGCCCTTCGCGCGCGAAACCACCTCGATACCATCCAGGCCGAACGTCCGCTGATAGGTCTGCGGCACCTCGACGGCCGGCACGACGCCTTCCTCGGCTGTCTGCGTCATCGTCAGTTCTCCTAGCCTGGTCCGAGCTTGTGCCCGCGTGGCGGCTTACCGTGCAAAACCCGGTTCTTATCGCTGCCCGGGTAGAAGTGGAAGACGTCGAAGAACCAGTTCGTCGCCGTGCGCTTCGCTTCCTCGGCGGGCAGGTACTTCAACAGGTGGTGGTAGAGCGACGTCCACGGATGCGGCGACTTCGCCCACTTCGCCAAACCCTCACCGTGCGTCCAATAGGCGTGGAGCTGGTTGTGATCCATCGCCCGGATCACCGGATCAGCGATCTCAGCATCGACACGCCACGACTCAAGCCAGTCAGCCATGCTCCGGCCGGCAGGCAGCGCCGGCTGCTCAACCACATCCGCCTGAATCGGTGGTTCGGGGGCGGCCTGCAGGTTCTGCATCTGCACCGACACCAGGCCGGAATGCACCAGCAAACTCATGTCGCCGGAAGTCACCGCATTGACTGCCGACTCCGGCGTGAACCCAGCCATGATCAGCTGGTTCAAAGTGGCCGCGTTCAGCGACGCGACGCCGGCGGCATCTTGCTCACCCGGCTGTAGCGCTGAAACGTCCGTGACGTCGTGCCACAGCTCGGCGCCGCCTGGAACCGCCACCAGCTTCGCCAGTGCCGCACATGCGGAGCGCCACAGCGGCCGCATCTCCAGGTCGACGAAGGCCCGCACACCGGTCTGATATTCACCCTGCTCGGAGTACTGAAGCCCCATCCTCAGCCCGGCCACGACCGGTGGGACGCCGCCAGCGGCAGCGATCCGGGTCTCCGACGCCGACTGCAACGCGTCGAACGCGGAGCCGTCCATGTTCGATCCGACGATCATCGGATCGGCGCCCTCATCGAGGGTCAACGTCCGGAAGGCGTTCTCGGGACCCGCCGTGCGGGCCTGGATCATCTCGCCTAGCGCCTTGATCTTCTCCGGGGCGACTTTCTGCTGGTACTTGATGATGATGTTCGGCGTCGCCGCGTTGGAGAAGTAGGCGTCACGGAAGTCCGACATGCGCTGGTCAGTGTTGATCTCACGGATCACCGGGGTCAGCCACGACATGCCCCGGAAGTTCGCGGTCGGATCCGGCACCGGCGTCCAGATCGCCACCTCGTCGATCGGGATGAACTCGGTGGCCCGGTCAGGATCCCCGGTCGGCTCAAAGACAACCCCGATGATCTCGCGGTACTCCCGCCCATCGGCATCGGTTTTGATCTCGCTGACGATCGTCACCCAGTCCGGACGTAGGCACTCCACCCGATCGCCGAGGTCCCGCACGTAGGCCGCGCCACCGAGGTCGGCGTGCAGCAGCATCCGGGTCAGCAGGTCACCGGTCGAGCCCCCAGGCCACGGCTGCTCCAACTTCGCCAGCGACTGGTCACCGAACAGCACCTTGTCGCGTAGCCGCCGGTACTTGAACGTCGCCTCAGAGAAAACATCCATTCGCCGAGACTCGACCGCGAACACCACCGCGTTGCCACCAAAGGCGTAGCAGGCGAACTGGTCAAAGTACGGAAGGATCTTCTCGCTGTTCGGGTAGTCGTAGTAGCCGCCGAGTTGCGTCACCGACTGCAGCGCACGCGAAACGTCGCCGCGGAAGCGTGCTGTGAACCATGAGCGAACGCCCATCAACACGCCCCTATTCAGATCCAGTAAGCGGAAGGTTCAGATTCGGGCTCGGCCAGTTCGATCGTGGCCACGCCCCAAGTTGCGCCGGTTGCGGCGACCAGAGTGGTGATGTCGGCTCCGCCGCGGCGTGCCCACGCTGTACCGGCACCGACCGGCCGCGTTTTCGCGCCGGCAAGCGCAACGTTCAGCGGAACGTCTTCTTCGTGGTGCAGAACGAGCTCTTCGCGGACCATGTCGACGAAGCGCCCCCAAGCCAGCGCTTCCTGCTCGGGCGACATCACCACGAGCGAGCCACGGACCGGCCGGTCCTCGTCGTCGCCTTCGGTCTTCACCTTGACGGTTTTGACCTCGATGCCGACTGCGGCCAGGTCGTCGATGAAGGTGGCGGCCGATGACTTGCCGTGCAGCAGCCATAGATCAGGCTTCAGTTCGGCTTTCAGTTCCGCGGCCCGCTGCACGATCGTCGACGTGTTCGACCAGTAGCCCCAGACGCGGAGCTTGACCTGGCCGTTCGGCATCAGGCCGGCGCCAACGATTGCGGCGGCCTTACGATCCGGCGACACGTCGATCAGCAGGGCGCTCTTGATCGGCGCCGTCTGATCAGTTGTGACGAGGCCGTCCCACAGCTCCTGCGAGATCGCCTTATCGCCAGCGGTCTCCGGCCAGATCCCCATCCGCTCCCGGCCGAACCCGTCGGCGTTCATTGAGCGTCGCTCGCGAGCCACTGTCTCTTCGGGGATGCGGATGTTGTAAGCCGGATTGGATCGGGCCCACTCGCGGCGGTCATCCAGGTTCGTGCCTTGCGCGGCACCCCAGTCTGCCCAGCCCAGCGCCGGGTCCGTACCCGTCAACGCCCTGCGCCGCAGCTTGAACAGCGGCTCACCAGTCGCAGCGTCCAACGGCGGCGACGACGCATATACCAGCTGCGGGTTCGGCCGGGCTGAAATTGTCGGCAACAGCGCCGCGACCTGCTCATCCGTGCCGGCGAACCACTCGTCGAGAAGGTTGCAGTCACCCGAGAAACCTCGGCCGGAGCCCTTCGACCGGGCGATGAACCGAAGCCGCTGCCGGCCGGTGATCCGGTTCGTGCCCTCGCCGTGAAGCTCAATTCCCTCGTCGCCGTTGGTGTTCGACACCTTGAACACACGTTTTCGCATGTCATCGGCGTTCGTGATCAGGTCGAGGACGCGGCGGAAGCCTTCCATCGCGGTCTTGTACTCGTGCGCCGACCACATGATCAGCCGCTCACCAAGCAGATAGAGCCCGGAGACCGCCCGGATTTCGAAGACCGTGCCCTTACCGTTCTGCCGCGGCACGATCAGGCCGTATTCGGGGCAGTTCCAGAGCCCGTCCGGGCGCAGCGAGAGCATGTCGTTGATGCTGTCGCCCTGCCAGTCATCGGCGATCAGGCCGGCCGACGCTGCCAACTCGATCGCCTCGAGGCCGAGCGTGTCGGTGTACGGCGGGCAATACCTAACTCGCGGAAGCCTGCTGCCGAGCAGCAATTCGGGCGCGGAGATCGACAACGGTGTCCTTCTTCGACTCGTCTGGCAGCGCCGCGATCTTTTCCAGCACCTCGTCGAGCTGCTTCGCGATCGGTGCGACAGCCATCCCAGCGCGCGGCTCAGCCAATTCGTCAGCGAGCTTGTCCCGTAGGGCCTCTAGTTGCGTTCTGCGGTCTGTGGAGCGCACAGCGGCCTTAAACGCGTCGCTGTTCACGATTCGAGGCCATCTGGCGCGAAATTCGGCGGGGGGGTAAACGATCGAGGGTAATTTGGGTCGACGTCCAAAGCGGACATTATGGACCCTCCCCCCCTTGTTTCACCAGGTCAGCGCAGGTTTGAACATTGTGAAGCTGATGTTCTTGCCTCGCTCTTGGTTGCATCTGCGTCCGCAGGTCGGGCAAGGGTTGTCACTGCCTGCCTGTGCAGCCCCGTGGGCGGGACGCATCATCTCCGCGTCGACTGGTTGTTCAGGGTCGTAGGCAAGGGGGTCCAGGTGGTCTGCCTGGAGTGCGCCTTCGTGGCCGCAGAGGTGGCAGGTGTGGCCGTATAGCGCGAACATCTCACGCTTGGCTTTGTTGAATGCCCACCCACCACGGTGCTTCGCGGGTGCCGCCATGGTTTCGCCCCCACACATGCGGAAGCCCCACGCGAAGGTGGGGCTGGCCTGGCGAAACTCTTGCCAGTTAAGCGGACAGCGGCGGAACGCCCATCCGCGAGCGGTGCTCATTAATGAACTCGATGATCTCGCCCGTTGGATGGAAGTATTCCTTGCCACGAGCGACGTGGCGCGCGAAGCGCAGGAGGATCTCCTGCTCGGTGACCGGCGTTCCCGCTTTAACCATCAGCAGGCGGCGGGCATCCTTGATGCCGATGCCGTAGTGGGCCAGTCGACCAAACAGATTCGTCGTGTAGCCGAACTTGATGAGGTCATCGGCGGTCTTGATGGCGTATACCACCGAGCCCATGGCGCTGGCTGCGTCACGGATCTCTGCGCGCTGCGCACGAAGGGCTTCTGCGGGCGAGACGCGGCCCGACAATGCGGCGAGGAATGTCGCGTGACCGGAGCCAGCGAGATGGGCTCCACGGCCAGACGAACTACGGCTAGTCTTTGGCATGTCGACTCCTAGATAGTCGGCCAGGCCTCGGGGTGTTAGCGCACCGCCGGGGCCATCTTTGGTTATGGCGTGGGCCAGATCAAGACGGATCCCACCCTAATTTGAGAGTCTTAGGGTTCTCGATCGTTGTGTCAAGCGTCGTACCAAGCGTGTCGAGCACGTCATCCACGCTGTAGAGCGCGGGCCGTAGCCCGTCACAGCGGCGCCATCGGTGGACGTGGGCCAACTGGTGGACGTTGTTGACGGACTTGCCGTAGAGCAGCGCGATCTCTTTGGCTGTCACGTACCGGATCACGCGGCGGCCTTCAACTGCCTGCCGAGACGCAGCCATTGTGTCGGGTCCCACGTGTGGTCGGGGTCGGTGTCGCACACGATGGCGCTTGGCAGCAGCGAGTCGACGCGGCGGAGGATTGCCTTGATGACACCGTCGCAGCGGATGCCGTCGGTTTCACGCTGGCAGTGCCCGACTTCGATGGTGCGGGTGCCGTTCGGGTAGGCGATGCGGCGTGCCCTGCCGCACAGGTTCGCGAACTCGTCGGCGCACTCGCCGGCAGCGTCGTGGTTGGCGAGCCAATCGATGTGGATGGCGAGGAACCTGGCGATCGCGTGGCCCGTGTTTGCGGGGGCTTCGATGTCGCGTTCGTCGACGACCAGCTTCGCCCAGCTGACGAGGTGCGCGCGGATCTCGGCACGGGCTTCCATCGCTGCGGGGCTGGGTACGCGTGAGCCCGGCTTGCTCGGCGTCTTCTCGCCACCCGAGCCACCGACCAGGTTGTGCTTGAGTTCGGAGTGGAGCTCGGGCAGTGCGGCGATGTCCTCACCGAGCCGGCGGGTGCAGACGCGGCACAGCCGGGACTCGTCGGCGGCGAGGCGTGGCTGGCAGCCCTGGCATGGGCTGCCTTCGCAGTCGTCCCAGTGGTAGCCGCGGGAGCGGCAGAGTGGTGAGACGCAGAGTGGACGCTTGCTCATTCTTGCCGCTCCCATGATCGAACTATCGAGTTTGTCGAGCGTGTTACCTATGTAGAGCTACCAGCCGACGCGGACGGTGGCTTTCGGCGCGTTCTGGAACATTTCGAGGAGCCGATCCAGCGCTGGCAGGAGATCGGCGTACGACCCCCAGCCGTTCGGTGGGTCCATTGCCTGGAAGTGGCCAGGATCGTCGCGGAGGATGCGGAGTGCGGCTCGGAGTTTCTCGGCGCACCACCCTGCCGGTTGGCCGTTGAAGGTGCGCAGGTCCGCACCGGCGTCACACCACATGCGGGCGAGGTTGCTGGTGCAGTTCCAGTCGCCGAAGGTGATCGGTTCGGGGCCGCCGAGGTCAGCCTCAAGGTGCACGTCGTAGCTCATTCCGTCGTCTCCTCGACTGCCTGGACCGGCCCACGCCACCGGCGGCGACGCATCAGCGGCTGGTCGTGGACCCCGACCCAGGCGCGGGCTTCGCCTTCGCTGTTGTAGGCGATGAAGTGGCCGGTGACCAGGGCGTTCATGCCGTACTCGTAGTCCCACACGCCTTCGGTGGCGAGTTTCGTGGCTTCGAGTTGGGCTTCGGCGAGTTGGGTGCGAAGCGTCTCCACCTCGGCGACAAGGGCGCGGATGTCTTGGACTTCGCGGGTCGCGATCGCTAGGAAGTCGGGCGCGAGCGGAACGTCGGCGTGGTATCGCTGCTTGATCGAGTCGAGGTCGAGTGGTGTGTCAGCCATCGGTGCCGCCCATCAGCGCGTCCACAGCGGCCTTCAGCGAGCGGAGCCGCGCGACCTCCGTGTCTGGCCAACGGTGCCGCGTGGCCAGTTCGGTCATGGCGGTTTCGCCGTCGTCTTCCTCGCCCTCATCAGGCTCTCGGTCCCAACCGAGGTAGATGCCGTATAGCCAGGCGTCTCCCCGGCTTTCGCCCCAGTCGCGGGAGCTGGTGGCCATGACCAGGCGAGTGGACTTGATGGCCGCCCGGAGCCCGGTGATGGTTGCGGCTTGTGCGGCGATCGTGGCCTCAGCCGCCGCCAGAGCGCGGTAAACGCTCGCTAGGTCGCGGCCCTGCTCGTCCAGCTTCTCTAGCGCAGCGCGTACGCCGTCGACGATCATCCGCTTGGCCGCGTCGTCGGATCCCACAGCAGACTCGGCAACAGGCGGGTTTGTGTTCGCAGCCTTTGCCTTGGCGAGCTGCTGTCCGATCCACTCGTCGTCGTATTCGAACGTGAAATAGTCGACGGGCAGACCGCCCGAAATCGTGCGTTCGTCACGCGTCATCGGAGATGGCCTCCCATTCCTGATCACTGAGCGTTTTCCCATCGTGCGGGCATCGGGAATCCAGGCGATGTGTGCCGGTCGCGTCGATGAGTCCATCGCAGCCCTCCGGGCAGTCCTGGGTTGGATGGGCGATCGTCACGTCCTCGTCGCTGGTGGACGGCACAGCGGGTGTGTCAGTGGTCATAGGAGATGTCCTCCTGGTCGTGGCCGAGAAGTACTTTTCGCTGCCGATCGAGGTACTCGTCTACCGAGTCGCGAAACTTTGGGTCGTTGCGTAGCCGCACCCAGTACTCGGCGATCGCAGTACGGATGACATCGGATACGGAACAACCGTGTACGGCAGCGACTAGCTCCATGTGTTGACGGTGGATGGTTTCGAGACGAAGTGACATTGGGTCGGCCATCACTGCCTCCTTGTCGTGTTGTCGGTGCCGGCGGCCTCAACCTCGTCAGCGAGAGCGCGTGTGTTGATGCGGCAGTCAGCGCAAATCCGCCCCGCATCGGCGAGGGTGCGCAGGACGCGGGCGACACCCTTCTCCGGGAACAACAGGTTGAGAGGGTCGCGACCGTGGAACGCACGTATCAGCGGATGCACCCGCATCTCACGCTCGTGGTCGGCTAGCGCACGGTCTGCTTTGGACGCGTGGTCGAACCAGTCGGTGGCGTGGCCGCACAGGCACACGTTCGAGATCATCGGCGCGCCTTCGAGCAGTCCCATCTTCGAGTGGCTGCGGCCGTGCGCCGCATTGCCGTCGGAAACGGCCCCAGGATCGACGCTGGCGGCCTTTCGGTCCGGGTTGGCAGTCGTGGACACCAACGGCTCAGCCAACGGCTCAGCGGCGCTCACGCGGACACCGCCAACCGGTCACGATCGAACTCGCCAGCCTTCGCAGCGGCGATGAACGCATCCCAGCCCGGACCGGCCTCAAGGATCCGAGGCGAGAACGAATCCCCGTCCACCACACCCACCGCGACCTTGCCGCCGACCAGTTGCACACCGATACAGCCGTCCGACTGGCAGAACGACGACTTGCTCCACTGCACGTTTTCGCTGCTCATGCGCTTTCTCCGATCGGAAGACAATCCTGTGCGAGACGGTTAGCAATGACCTCGCAGTAGCGTTCGTCGGCTTCGACGAGCACTGCTTTGCGGCCGGACAGGCGTGCGGCGACGGCGGTCGATCCGGATCCGGCGAACGGGTCCAGGACGGTGCCGCCCGGTGGGCACGCGTACGCGAGAATCGGCATGAGGACCGCGACCGGCTTTTCCGTAGGATGAAGCGCGGTCCCATGCATGGATGCGGCGTAGACAACGCTTGTGGCTTGGCGCGTACCGTCGTCTTCCCAACCACGTGAGGCGACATCGCCGGTATGCGCGGGCTTGCCCCGAGACAACACGGCGCGGCCTCGGCTCCGCTGGCCGGAGGGTAGGCGGGGGGTGTCGTGGTGGATTTCTCCCCAAGCGCCGCGATACCAGTGCAGCGCGTGTTCGTGTACCCGCCGAAAGCGGTCAGCGACGAAGGTTGAGCCGGTGTGCTTCTCCCACACCACGTCCTGCGACAGCTTCCAGGCGTCGAACTCGTCTCGGCGGTCGAGGAACATCCGCATCGACCCGAAACACCACATCGACGAAGCGGCTGACGCCACGACGGCAGGCCATCCGGTCGGCCAGCGGTCCCACGCCAGCGACGTCTCCCCGTACGGCGGGTCAGCAACGACCGCGTCGAAGAGGCCGAGCGTCGGAACGATGTCGCGCATGTCGCCGTGCCAGAGCGTCGCCGACTCGTCGGCGTAGTACGGCGTCACGCTGCTGCTTCCTTCCACAGTTTCGGGTCATCGATCAGGTTCTTCGGACGTCCGGCCGCGTCCCACCACCAGCCGCCGGCGACGTTGCGGGCACGGCCCAGGACGGGCTGCTGGTAGGCGTCTTCGCGGCACATCTGCCGTACGGGGCAGGTCCAGCACCAGCGGCGGACTGCTGCTCGCGCGGCGACTGGTCCGACGTCGGTGAGTTCGTTGGCGACGGTGGGGTCGCAGGCGGCGCGTTGCCGCCAGTACGGGTCGACGGCGGTCATGCGGCACCCTTCCTCTCGCTCTCGCACCACGAGCAGGCGTGCGCCGGCTGGTCGCCGTGGATTTCGCACCGTGGTGCTTCGACCAAGGACAGGCGACGAGTGGCTTCGTGCAGTTCGTAGAGCGTGCGTGCTTCCTTGCAGTAGCCGCACGGTGGCGGGTTGGTGTTGTCTCGGTGCTTTTCGCATCGGGGTATTGGGGGGGTCTCGCGCGCATGTGCGCGTCCCCTCCCTTCCTCTCCTTTCCTTTCCTTTCCTGGCGTGAGCCCTCCGTGAGAATTCAGTGAGGGTTCAGTGAGAGTTCCGGTGGTCGGCCGTGAGGCACATTCGCCGCAGTAGCCGGACTCGTCCGGGTCGGTCGGCCACACCACAGTCGGCGGTGCCGGATGCCTGGCCTTAGACGGCCGGTTGATCGACTGGTGGACGTGCCAATTCACGACCGCCAGGTACGGCTTCCCGTCGACCTGATACCGCACAATGCGTCCCTGGTCGGCGAGTGCTTGCAGGTCGTCTTCGATGTCGCGTAGTGAGACGTCGTCGAGCGGCCAGATATTGCCTTTGATCAGCCGTGCAAGGTCCTTGGTGCGGCCGTGGTCGTCGCAATGCGTCCACAGACCGATCCATGTCAGGCGTGCACGCAATGGCAGCTCAGACACGTCCTCGGACTGGAAGAAGTCAGGCTTGATCGTGCGGATACGAGCCATCAGGCACCCCGCAGAAGGTCGGCAACCGGAAAGAGCGCCGGCATATCGGCGGTGCGCTTCTTGTGGCTGCGGTGGTCGATTGGACGCAGAGTGTCGGGGTCCAGGTCGTAACGCAGGATCCCGACCAACTGCTCTTTGGTGACTTCGGCGAGATCCCACGTGATTCGCTTGCTGTCCTCCGGCGTCGAGCCGCTGAGCGTCAGGACGTGAACGCCGTAGCAGTGCAACTGGATCGGCCGCCGGCCTCTCGCGTACGAGCGGACGACACGCACGTTCTGGCCGTGTCCGGTGATAAACCGGCCGTCGGCGCGCTGTTCCTTGTATGGCTTCGTCCGGAGCAGCTCACTCACGATCCCGAGCAGCTCCCGCTGCGGGTCGTCCAGAGTCCGGCCATGCGTTTTGACCTCGACGAGCATGATGTACATGACTGACCGGTCGATGCCGGTGTGGTGCGCGCGGATGCCATACTTCTGCACCCACAGGTCACAGTCGCCGATGCACAGACATGCCTGGCGGCTATCGAGATCGCCGTGGCCGCGGATCCACGCCTTGATCGGCTGCTCGCTGCTAACGCGCCAGCCGCACCGTGGACAGTCGACGGTTTCCCGCCATGCAGTGGTCACGCCAGCCGCTCCTTCGTGCGCTGCACGGCAAGCGGGTCGACGTCGCAACCGATGAACCGGCGGCCGAGCTTCTTGGCTACGGCTGCGGTCGTGCCGGAACCCAGAAAAGGGTCCACCACCAGGCTTCCGGGTTCGGTGAGCCGCTCGACCCAGTAGCCGGCCTCGGCTTCGGATTGTTGCCAGTCGTGGCCAGACTTCTCCCGCACTCCGTCGGTGACGATGTCGTTCATCCACGGCGGCAGGTCTCCGCCAGGCTTGCGGTAGACCAGCAGCGGCTTCCAGCCGACCTGGACGTGTCGTGCGCGCATCTGGAAGAACGCGCCGACATGGGTGATCGCGTTCATCCACCAGTAGTCCAGGTGCTCAGCGAGCCGTGACATCGCTTCCGGCAGGTACAGCTGGCCGGAGTAGGCGATCAGCAGGCCGCCGGGCTTGAGCGCCTTGGCTGCCAATTCACCGAGGTCGGACCACAGTGGCAGGAACTCACCCGGATACGGCGGGTCGGTGAACATCAGATCAACCGAGTCCGGGTCGAGCACCATCTCAGTGAGGGAGCAGTGAAGGATCCGGCAGCTTGCCGTGACGAGCGGGGCCGCATCGGCGGCGGCCCGGGCCTCATCCGTGGCCCGGTCGCGAGCCTCGCGCAGCAGCCGCTGACGAGACAACTCCCGGTCGCGGTTGCTGGCCTTCTCGGCCATCTCGGTGAGTTCGGCATCAGTGAACCGCGTTAGCTGACGCGCCTCAGCGAGCCGCTGTCGTGTGATTCCCAGATCATCCAAAGTCGCAGGTGAAGTATTGTCCGGAGCCCGGACAATACTTTCGACCGACTTCGCCGGCTGGCCAGCGTTTGCGATGGTGCCTTCGGCTTGACCCTTGTCGACCATGACCGCCATGAGCCGCTCGGCGCGCATCTTGATGACCGTCGCGTGGTTCACCGCCGCGGTCCCGAGCTTCGCCTGCCGCGCATAGAGCTTTGCGGCCTCGGCCACGGCGATGGCCTGCTGCGCATCGCCGACACTCGCCACCTCGGCGAGCATCCGCTCCGCGCTTGTCAGCAGCTCAATGCTGTTGCTCACTCGCTTGCTCCGTTCAGTTTCTCGCCGAGCTGCCGCGCTTCAACTTCGGCGGCCGGCAGGTCTTGGTCTGGTATCTGGTGGGTCCGGTTCTTCTTCGGCAGTCCGCAGATGCCGCACCGCGGGTCACCTTTGAAGTCGGTGATCCCGTCGTCGTAGAAGGCGTGCAGCCGTACCGCTACCGGCGGTTTCACGACGTGTCCTGGTGGAACCGGACGTAGTGCTGGTAGTAGTCGGCGGTGGCTTTCCACACGTTGCGGCCGCCACCGCGGCGGTGGCAGAGGAAGCAGCGCCAGGCGTGCCACGTCTTCACGTCACCCACCTGCTTCGGCACGGTTGCGGTTGGACAGCCATGGCGCCTTCTCTGGTCGCTGCCGGAACTCGACCCGGGTCAACGCCGGCGGTTTCTTCGCCAGCGCGTTCGCCAAAGCGAGTCGGCGGCCTGCGTAGTCGTCGGTCTGTCCGGTGGCCTTCGAGATCGGCCGGACCCGTTCAGCTGCGACGGGACCAAACCGCTCGAGTAGCAGTGCGCGGCGCAGTTCGTCCTCGGTCATGGCGTCACCACCGGGGTGTAGCCGTGGCATTCGACCAGCCGGCCATCGACCGTGCCCGTCGCCTTACCCCGGCGGCGGCCCTCACGTTTCGACTCGACGATCTCGTGGATTCCCCACGGCAGGCCGCAGGTGCAGTCCGGATACGGGTAGGTGTGGTCAGACGTAGTCATGGCCACGCACCCCGTTTGCGATCAGCAGGTCCGCGATCTCCTTGGCCTGACGCGCCCGGTCCTCGCCAGCGAAGACGCGCAGCGGCTCGTCCTCGTCCATGAGCAGGCACAGCAGGTCGTACAAGGTGGTGCCTTGGCGGTCGGTCATCCCGATTACGACGTCGTGGATTTCCATCACGCCACCGCCGTTCCGGTGCACGTCTTGGAGTGGTGCCGGTACAGCCGCCGCATCGGGTGGCCGAAGTCGTACTGGGCCTGGACCTGACCGGCCACCGAGTGCAGCGACCACACCCCGACCGGCGACGGCACGGCGTCCACGGGCATACGCCGGTGATTGACCGTGTCGCACCACACCACGGCGGCGCCGCAGCGGGAGCACGGCTGCGTGGGCCACACGGGCCGTGCCGGGTCGAGTTCGGCGACGAATCCGGCCTGATCGACCGTCTCCCGGTAGTCGCAGTTCAGGCAGGCGTGCACATCCGCGCCGTCGTGCTGCTCGATCACCATCAGCTTCCCGTCCAGCGGGCAGGACAGGTGCGAGTCGACGAAGTCACGAGTCGTGGTCATTCGGCCACCCCCGCAGGCGTGCGCTCTGCTTGCAGACGCTCGACCAGCGTGAGCAGCTGCTCCTCGTCGCCGGTTTCGTTGCGGATCGTGAGTCCGGCGAGGCCGTCGTTCTTGACCTTCTTGGCGATCCGGTCAAGGTCCTGCGCGGTTGTGTCCTTGTCCAGCGCCTTGTCGCGGGCGCGGATGGCAGCCGCCTGCATCTCGACCTGGCGGCGGCGGCCCGCTTCGATCCGGGCGGCTTCCTGCGCAGCGGCGTGACCGGCCTCTGCGGCGCGGCCATCGTCGTCGTCATCACCGGGAGCGATTCCGGTTACCGCGGTCAAGCAGTACCGGCGCGCGTAGGTGATGGCCGACCCGATCGACTGCGGGGTGCCGCCCTTCGGCAGCGGGTATTCGCCGGTCTCCATGTCGCCGCAGACGTGCAGCAGCTTGTAGGCCAGGACGAACTCGCCTTTGTCGTTGAAGGTTGGCTTGGCGATGAATGACAGGCCGAGTTTGCCGAGGATCGGCAGGAGCTTCTCGGTGATCTGGTCGAGTCCGGCGTAGCTGTATGAGTAGGTGCCGGCGTTGGCTTTCTCGTCCTTGGCGATCTTCGGCAGCATTGTCTGCAGGAGTGCGGTCGCTTCGGCGAGGTTCTTGGTCTCGGTCACTTCGCTGCACCTTCCTTGATCCGCTTCGGCAGGGTCTTCGGTTGGCGCAGGAGCGGCGCGAGGCCGGCGAGGTTGACTGCGGCACGCATGTCGTCGTGGCTCATCCGGTTAGTGCTCATGACCCACTCCCCACCGGCAGTGCCTTCTGCTCGTCGTCGATGGGGATCGTCGACCAGTAGCCGGTGAAGTCGAGCCACGACGGCCGCCACGCGGGGTCGGTGGGGTGCTCGGCGGACGCGATGGTCTCTTCGTAGAGCAGCGCGGGTTCGAGCTTCGGCTGGAAGAGTGCGAAGTCGGGGTCGAGTGGGTCGGTGACTTCTTCGGCGTCGATGACTGGGAGTTCGTCGGTGACGCCTTGGTGTCTGGCGGGGATGGTTGCTTCGGTTTCGCCGGTGAGCCAGGTCCAGAAGCGGCGGGCGAGTGACTTGCGCATGATGTGGTGCCTTCCCCGTGTGGGTGTGTAGATGGCGAGCGTCATGACTTCCCCTCGCGGTGAACGCCTTCCCAGAACGGCGGACGCCGGGAGGGCCGGCCGCTGGCGACCATGTGGCGGCGTGGGGTTGTCAGGTAGATGAAGGCCCAGAACGCCATCCATGCCGTCCAGGCAATGCCAGCGAGGCAGGCAAGGTCGATGAAGACGAAGATCAGGTGTTCGGTCATCGGACTGGCACCCCGTTTCGGGTGAAGGGGTGCACGGTGCGCTGGTGCTCGCACCACTCGATCCGGGTCATCGAGAACGGGATTCCGCAGTACCAGCAGCAGTAGAGGTCGGCCGGCTTGCGGTGCCAGCACGACTTCGCGAACGCCTTGACGGCGCTTGCGGCTCGTTTGATCAGGCGCATGTCAGTGCTCCTCGTCTAGCGGGTCGTTGGTGGCGAAGTGCCGGTCGATCCATTGCTCGGTGATCGCGGCGAATTCGGCGTCGACGGCGTTCTGGTCGGTGTGGCAGCCGGTGCAGTCGCAGACCTTGTTCTTGCTGGCCCGGGTCGGCCGCATCCGCTTGCAGGCGCACAGGGCGCATTCGCTGCCGGCCCGGTAGTGGCTGTGGGCGGTGGTGTCGTGTCCGCAGCGGCAAGGGCCGGTACGGCGCAACCAGCGGGAGAACAGGCTCATGCGGCGGCCCCCACTTCCAGATGGGCGAGCACGTGCTCACCGATGAACCGCGTGTACAGCGGCGGGATCGCCTGTGTGAGCTCCTGGTCGGACATCCAATCGATGCCCATCGCCTGCGCCCGGAGCTCCCGTTCCCCGGCGTAGTTGAGGTGGCCGTGAACGCCGATCACAGATGCGAGACCGGTCAGGCTCCGCGAGTCCAGCGACCGGAACCGCGGCGTTTGCAGGTGATGCGCGCATGGCGGCTCGAGCATCGCCACGTTCGATGCGAACCAGCGGTGTCGTCGGACATCCAGTCCGAAGCTGGAGCCGCAGAGCCGGACCCGGAAGACCGAGGCAGGGAAGTCTGCGGTCTCGACGTTCTCAATGACGAACGGCAGTCCGGATTCGGCGAGCCGGCGCACTGTCGCGTCGAGCATCCATCCGGTGCCCTTCGGGCCCTTGGCCTTCCGGTTCCGGCCCGTGACCGTCGAGTGGTCGTGGCACGGTGGGCTGGCGTGGATCGCGTCGAACCCGTCCAGCGGCCACGTCATCGCGTCGCCCTGGTGGAACTCGTACGGGTACCGCGGCTGCGGGTTGATGTCGACGCCGACGACGTCGAACCCGGCGTCGTGGTAGCCGCGAGCAGCGCCGCCGGCACCGGAAAAGAGATCAAGCAGAAGCGGGCGGCTCATGACGTACCTGCCCAGGTGACGATCACCGAGGTCGGGAAGTCCTCGTCGGTGAACGCGACCAGCGCCGGCCCGACCTGCGACCTGAACTCGCCGTACGCGGTCCGGATCAGCCCGAACGTTTCCCACTGCTCGATGTAGTGGTGGTCGGCGAAGACGAGCATGTCCAGGCCGTTCCACAGGTCCAGGGACGGCATTGGGAGGTCTGCGCGGGCGGCGGCTTTGAGTAGGTGCCGGATCGCGAGTTCTTTGCGGGAGACCGTGATCACGGGGGCCTCGACAGCGGCGGTCATCGGGCCACCGCCTCGTCGAGGTCGCGGCCCTCGGTCATGTCACGCCGCCTTGCGTACGGCGACGGTGCGTGCCTTGATGAAGCGGTCGATCTCGGCCTGGGTGATACGTACGCGGGGACGCTTGGCGGTCACTCGCATGTCGACCCAAGCCAGCTCGCCTCGGTTGATGAGGACGTAGACCTGAGACCGGTCGATCGACAGCAGCTCGGCCGCCTCGGGGACGGCGTAGAGCTTGGGGGGCAAGGTGGAAGCTCTCATCGGGGGCTCCTCTTGGTGGGCCGCGGCCACAGCTCCTGAACGGTGGTTTCGAGCAGGTCTGCGACGTCGTATGCGGCGCGCAGTCCCGGGGTAGCGGCGCCCTTCAGCCAGCGTTGGATCGTCAAGCGGTTCAGTCCGCATTTGGTGGCGATCTTGGTGATGTTCGTGCCGTGCTCTTCGCAGAGCCGGTTGAACAATTCGCCATCCATTGGGATCGATTCTGCTGCGCCGATGTGGCTACGTGCTACAACCATGTAGCAGAGGCTAGTTGCTACATCGGTGTAGCGCAACCCCCGACACGGCCGCTACACGGATGAGCGAGATCATCTCGGTCCGTCTTGGTTCGTCTGACTGCTCAGCAGCGACTCGGCAGAATGCAATTGCAAAAAGCAAGATGCGCCGCTGACCTGCGGTTTGCTACACGGATGAAGCGCTACATTGACTATGCATGCGACATTGATGTGTCGTAGAGTGAGCGCGTGGCTGAAGCCGTGACCTACCCGAACGACTGGGCAAGATTGGTCGGAGAGTTGATGCGTCGAGAGAGTTGGACGCAGCAGCAGATGGCCGACCGCGCGGGCGTTAACCGCAACACCATCAGGCGCTGGGTCAGCGGCGAGACGGTCAACGTCTCCACCGCATCGGTGCGGCTTGTCGCCGACGCGGCCGGCATCGCATACGAGCTAGCCGCCCGCGCGGTCTACGGCGCGGACGAGCAGAACGCCCGCAACGACGACGCGGCGATAGCGGACGTCATCGCCTCCGGACTGCCGGAAGACGACAAGCGAGTCATCATCGACAGGATCCATGCCCGACGTGCCGAGGCAGAGGAATCGCTGCGCCGCGACGTAGCGTTGTGGCTTCGCAAGGACCAGGCTTCTTAGGCTGTCGCCATGGCATGGATCCGCAAGCTCCCATCTGGCAAGTGGGCGGCCACCGTCCGCGTGCCCGGTGACAAGAAGCTCACCCGCACGTTCCCGCTGAAGGGGAGCGCGACCCAATGGGGCGCCGACCAGGAGGCGAGTCTGGCGCGCGGTGATTGGATCGACCCGCGCCAGGGCGACATGACGGTGGGGGAGTGGTGGGACCGGTGCGTCGACTCCCGCTCGCTCGAGCTCGCCAGCCGGCGGCGTGACGCTTCACATTGGAACGTCCACGTCAAACCGCACTGGGGACGTACGCCGCTGTCGGCGATCCTTCAGCCGGACGTGTCGGCGTGGGTGGAGAAGATGCGCCGCGCCGAGGTCGGCCCGGACACGGTCATCGGCTCGCTGAAGGTTCTGCGGGGTCTGCTCGAACAGGCGGTAGCGGCCAAGCGGCTGCGGTTCAATCCTGCCCGGGGGGTGAAAGCGCCGCGTCCGGCTGGCCACGTCGACCGAGTTCTCGCGCCGCACGAGGATCAGATTCTTCTCGGCGCGCTGCGGGAGCGATTCGGCGATCGGCCGGACGCGGCGCTATTCGTGGAGCTGCTGCTGGACTGCGGCTTGCGGTGGGAAGAGGCGGCCGGGTTGCATCGGCGCAACGTTGATCTGCGGCGGCAGCGGATCCATGTCGTGGACGTGATGGAGCGGGACCGGACGATCCGGCCGTATCCGAAGTCTGAGCGCGGCGAGCGTGACGTTCCGGTCGGCGATGACCTGTGGCCGCGGTTCCGTGATCACGTGATGACCCGTGGCCGCGATGCTCTGGTGTTCACGACGCAGCAGGGCAAGCCGCTGGACTACACCCGGTGGCGTGCCCGCGTCTGGGCGCCGGTGCTGAAGGTTGCGGCCGAGTGGGGCGGTTACCACAATCTTGAGGTGGTCCGCTGGGAGCCGCTGCTTGAGGAGCCGTTGCCGACGCCGCACGACATGCGTCACACGTTCGGCACGCGGCTGGCGGAGCAGGGTGTGCCGCAGCACGAGATCATGGCGCTGATGGGGCAGAAGGACGTCCGGGCGGTGCAGCGGTATCTGCACGCCGGCGAGGATCGTTTCGATCGTGCGCGGAAGGCTCTGGACGCGGCCCGGAAGACGGTTTCTGCGGTTCCCGGCTCATGAGCGGCTCATGATCTAGAAGTAACGCCACATTTATGCAGCTAGGAGCACGTAAAGAGCGCTTCCCTGACACGGAAGAGGTCACTGGTTCAATCCCAGTATCGCCCACCAGCCGATCAAGATAAATCCCCTGCCGTAGCAGGGGATTTGTTGTTTAGTCTCGTCTCTATTCGTCTCGGTTCGTCTCAGCATATTCGAGCTGGCGGCTCATGAGCGGCTCATGATCTTGTCACCGCCCGCGCCACCCTCGCGACGACCAACCTTCCGGCCCAACTCGAACGCGTCCGCCGCCATCTCGCGGGGGAGCGGGTGAACGTTGGACGGCGGCACCACCAGCGCCAGGCCCGGCGGGGTGTGGCCACTCCCCCTGAGCGCCCGCCGGTCGTGCCGCCACAGGAACCACGCGCAGGTGACCATCGCAGCGGCGAGCAACCCGGCGAAGAACACGATCATCTCGATCAGGTCCCGGTTGTTGGTGATGACCACCGGCGCCGCGGCGGTGTAGGTCGTGGGTGCGGTCGACGGGATCTGGCCGTCGGCGACGGTGACGTGTGCTCCGCCGTCGTTGAGGGTGATCTGTTGTCCGCCGCCGGCCTGCGCGGCCTGCTTCGGTTCCGGGGCGTTGTTGCCGGCGGCTTGGACGGTGTGCGCCGCGGCGTTGACGTCAATCGTCATCCGGGTGTGGGTGCCTTTGTCGAGTGCGCAGCTCGGCACCATGTAGGCGATCAGACCTTCGGCGGCGACGTTGAATGTGAACCGCGTGGATGCCTTGTCGGCTACCTGCCGGCTGGCTGATCCGACGTGCAGGGTCGCTGTGCGGCCGAGGTGGTTGATGAAGGTGACCGAGGTCCCGGTGGCGACGTCGAGGTGGAGGGTGTCTGGTGTGGATGGGCATGAGAGCAGCCCAGCGGACAGGATCGGCGTGCCGCTGAACGTGACGGTGGGGGTGGCGGCAAGGGCGGTGGCAGGGAGTGCCACTATTGCGCACCCGAATGCGATAGCGGTTAGGGTGGTTGCGAACCGGGTCACTGGTTTTCCCTTCAGATGTCAACTATCTGAAGGACCTGTAACGGTTACGGGCCACCCCTCGCGAGGGTGGCCCGTTTCGTTAGCGGTCCTGTAGTGGTGCTTCCCGGCCCCGGAGACCTCAGCTTAGTTACCGCTTGGTTACGCGCAAGGCCCCCTGCTCGGTAAGGGGTAAATGGCCGCTCGGCCCATTGATGATCACTGCGGTGGGCTGGTTACACCCATTGATGATCTATGCGCTAGTTCGCCTTGCGAACAAACAGGCCCTTGCCTGGGATTCCGACCGCGTAGCCGCGTCTCTTGAGTTCCCGCTGGGCATCCCGAGCGGTCGTCGTGCCGACTGAATAGAGTTCCGCCAGGTTGCGGATCGACGGCAGTTTCTCGCCATCTGCGTATTCGCCCACGCGGATGCGTTCGATCACGTCATCCGCGATCTGGGTGTACGAGAAATGAATGGGCACGGCGGAGCTCTCTTGAGTGGGCAGCGCCAATTGGATCATCACCTCCGCGCATAGACAACCACCTCGTTGCCTTAGACGTCTAGGACGTTTAGGTTGGGAGGCGCTTCTTGAGTGGGCAACTTGGGAAGTAAGCGCGACGGGGTACTGCCCGGCCCTGGGTTGTCCCCGTCGCGCCGGCACGCCAGGAGGTGGAAGACGTGGATGACGCGATGACCGGCGAGCGGGCGGGCGAGATCATCGAGACCGCCAAGCGTCAGGAAGCCGACAAGAAGGCCGCCCGTGCGGCGGCCGAGAAGGAGACCGATGCAGATCGGCGAGGAGAAGAAGTCGAGCGCTAGCGGCAGCGGTGACAACTGCCTGTACGTGCTGCAGCTCGCGGACGGTGTCCAGTTGCACGAGAGCGACAGCCCGGGCGTCGCGGTGTTCGTACCGCAGCCGAAGTGGGAGGCGTTCCTGACCGGCGCCAAGGCCGGCGAGTTCGACTAGGACGACCTACCGCGGGGGTAGTGGGGGGATGAGGCCCGGGCCGTCTGGTCCGGGCCTCTCGTCTGTCCAGCCGACGCACGTCATGGACAGATGTGGATACCCTGCCGCAATGAAATCCATCATCGTCTCTGCTGTCGCCCTGCTCGCCCTGGCCGGCTGCGGTTCATCCGCCGCGGCTAAGTCGGCCGCACCAAAGACGTTCACCGCTGCGGGCACGTTGACGCTGCAGCTCGGTGCGTACGCGAACCTCGACGACGTGAACTGCACCGGCCTGGAAGGCTACGACGACATCAAAACGTTCGCTCAGGTCGTCGTCTACGACGCGACCGGCAAGGCGGTCGGTTTGAGTCAGCTCGGTTACGGCAAGCTCGAGGGCCCCGATCGTGACGTCTTGGGCACGACGGTCCATGGTGACCATTGCACGTTCGACTTCTCGGTGCCGGGTGTGCCGGCTGGTGCGGGGCCGTACATGGTTGAGGTGTCGCACCGGGGGAAGATCGCGTTTACGGAGGCGTCGGCGGGGTCGATCGCGTTGACGCTCGGGTCGTAGCCGCTGCAAAGCGAAACGCCCCGGCCTG
>Ga0207641_10000994_pt1 | contig 29003 bp, 33 predicted proteins | sample KBSSwiS62_FD_184306 | JGI IMG/M metagenome (GOLD analysis project Ga0207641, IMG submission 184306) | Switchgrass rhizosphere microbial communities from Kellogg Biological Station, Michigan, USA - KBS Switchgrass S6-2 (SPAdes) (version 2) | ecosystem: Host-associated > Plants > Roots >... | reverse complement strand
GGTGGTCATCAGCCACGACCGCTGGTTCCTGGATCGCCTGGCGACCCACATCCTGGCCTTCGAGGGCGACAGCCACGTCGAATGGTTCGAAGGCAACTTCGAGGCCTACGAAGAAGACAAGAAGCGCAGGCTGGGGACCGACAGCCTCATTCCCCACCGCATCAAGTTCCAGAAGTTCGGGCGCTAGAGGGATCCGCTTCAAGATGCGCAAAGCCCCGGCCGCGAGGCCGGGGCTTGTCGTTACACACACACCCCACCATAGGGCGTCGCTCAAATCAGTCGCGGGGCGGGGTCGCCTGGCTGGAGCCGCCCGACGGCGCGGTCGTGGTCGACGAGCCTGAGCTCGAGGTGGAGGCTCCGGCGTCCGTCGTCGGCGGGTTGACCGCGCCGGCGGTGGTGGAGCCCGAGGTGGTGGTCGAAGCTCCGGCCCCCGTGGCGGTGTCGGTGGATGTTCCGGCCGCTCCGGTGGATGCGCCTGTCGCATTGGTCGTGGCGCCCGTCGTCGCGCCCATGGAAGCGCCCGTGGTGCTGGTGACGTCGGCGCCGCCCGCGCCGGTGGCGGCGGCGTTGGTCGTCGCGCCGGTCGAGGCCATGGCCGAGCCCGACCACCAGTCGCGGCTCGCCCGCTGCTTGGGCGTCGCCTTAAGGTACTCGTCCAGCATGGCGTAGGGGATCGGTTGCGAGGGCGAGGCGGGCGCCGAGGCCGCCGCGCGGCTGTGCGACCTGTGTTTGGTCGCGCCCTTGGCTTCAGCCGCGCCCGCGGACAAGGCCAAGGCGGCGGCGCCCGCCGCCAGCAGAAGGGTCTTCATATCGCATCTCCCTGATGTAACGCCGGTTCCCACGGCAATGGATAGAACCCCCAGAGGCGCCGTTTGTTCGCGCGGGCTCCGGATTCCGCACGGAATCTGCAGGCCGCTGGGCGTCCGGCGAGGGCGTTCGCGCGTTGTCTTCCGATGCCGCTTGTTGATCCGGAGGGTCCAGGGCGCTGCGACGAGCTGCGCATTCGCCTGGACGAAGGTCCGCCGTTGTGGGTGGAGGCGCGGGCCGCCGATGGGCGGATATCGACCTGGCGGGCGCCCCGCCTCGACCAGTCCGCCTTCCTCGACCTGTTTGAAGGGCTGGCGCGCGACTTCGGCCTTCGCGCGCCCGAGGGGCGCCGCCCACCGCCGCCGGGCGCCGCCGGCCCACAACTGGAGCCCCTGATCACCCAACCACTTTCCCCGCGGATCCTCTACGGCTACGGCGACCCGTGCGTGACGCGGGTCGGCCCCGCCGATTATCGCCTGCTGGTCACCTCTAACGACGCGCCCGACGCCTTCCCGATCCTTGCCTCGCCGAACCTTCGCGACTGGCGGCTTGCCGGCTTCGTGTTCCCGCAAGGTCGCGCCCCCGAATGGTCGCTCACCGGAGAAGGCGTTGCGGACTTTTGGGCGCCCGAGCTGCACCGGGTGGGGGGCGAGTGGGTCGTCGGCTTCACCGCCCGGATGCCGGACCGCAGCCTGGCCATCGGCCTTGCGCGCGCGGCCTCGCCCGACGGGCCGTTCGTCGCCGACCCGGCGCCCCTGCTGACCGGCGGCGTCATCGATCCCCACATCCTGCTCGATGCGGACGGCGCGCCCTGGCTGGTCTGGAAGCGGGACGACAACGGCGTCTGGCCGCGCATCGTGGCGGCGCTGCTGCATGATCGCCCAAGCCTCTGCGCCGAGCTGTTCGTGACCGAAGCGGACCGCCGCACTGCCGCCGTCGTCCGCGCGCTCTGGCCGTGGGTGGAGCGGCAGGAACCGATGGTCCAGTTCTTCGCCCTGCAGACCCTGATCGAAGCGGCCGCCGACGACCTTGGGGGCTTCGAAGCGCGCCTGGCCGCGGCGGCGGCCGGCGGCGCGCCCGCCGACCGGGGACGGATCGAGACCGCGCTGGCGGCGCTGCGCACACGCATCTTCATCCAGCGCCTCTCGCCCGATGCGCGCCGCCTTGAGGGCGCGCCCGCCGTCATCCTGCAGAACGACCAGGCCTGGGAGGGCCACCTCATCGAAGGCGTATGGATCCGCCGTCGTGGCGACCGCTATCACCTGCTCTACGCCGGCAACGACTTCTCGACCGCTCGCTATGGCCTGGGCGCCGCCATGGCGGCCGCTCCGCAGGGACCGTATCGCAAGCAGGCCGAGGTGGTCCTGGCCTCCACGCCGGACTGGTGGGCCCCCGGCCATCCCTCGGTGGCCGAGGGGCCGGACGGCCGCGACCACATCTTCCTGCACGCCTTCCGGCCGGGGGAGGCGGGTTACAAGGCCTTTCGAGCCCTGCTCGCGGCGCCGCTCAGCTTCGAGGCCGAGGGCTTGCGCATCGACCCGGCGGCGGCCCGGCTTTAGCCATCCCACTTGGCGGCTTCGAAGTCGCACTACCGCATGGACCGAGAGCGTGCTTCTCTGCGGCCAAACGGAGGAAACCCTATGCGACTTCACGCCCTTGCTCTTGGCGCCGCCCTAGTGATCGCCGCGCCTGGCGCGGCCGCCGCCGGATGCCTGCGCCCGACTGCGCCCACTGCCATCGACGGAGCTTCGGCGACCACGGAGCAATTGCTGGCGTACAAGGCGAGCGTCACCAGCTTCCTGAGCGCTTCGGACGCCTACCAGCAGTGCGTCATCGACGACACCGCCGCTCAGAAGGAGGCCGCCAAGAAGGCCCGGACCAAGCTCGACGCCTCCGTGTTCAAGGCCGCCGATCAGGCGATCAAGGTCAACCAGCAGGACAAGGAGCAGGCGGGCAAGGCGTTCAACGGCGCGGTGAAGGCCTACAAGGCGGCCCACCCCTCCTGATCGGCGTCAGGTCGCGAACCCAGGCGCGTCAGGCCCGCGTACCGGCTCTCCTGAACCAGGATCTCGGTCTGCCTGCCCCGCCAGGTCTCCAAGTGCGCCAGCCGGCGGGCCGCCGCCAAGGCTTCCTCGCGGCCGTCGAAGCGGCTCTGCACCGCCGGGTGGGTCAGCAGCCATCCGTCCTGGGCCGCGAAGACGCCGATGCGCACCACGGCGACGTGGGGTTGGTCGATCTGCATGGGAAGCTCCCTTGGACCTGTGTCAGGGGGGACGGCGGCACGAAAGCCTGGGACTGCGGCCAGCTTGGGGCGAGCGCGTGACAGGAAGCCGACGGGTTTCGCCAGCTTGCCGGATTGACATAAAGACATAAGGATATCTTTATATGCTACATGGAGCTGTCGGCGGCCCAGGCTGTTGAGGTGTTGCGCGCGGCGGGTGAGCCCACCCGCCTGCGAATCCTCGCCTTGCTCGCCCGCGAGGAGCTGGCGGTGCTCGAGCTGTGCCGCGTGCTGGGCCAGAGCCAGCCTCGCGTCTCGCGCCACCTGAAACTGCTCGCCGACGCCGGCCTCGTCGAGCGGTTTCCCGACGGCGCATGGGTCTTCTACCGGCTCACGGGCGCGGGGCAAGCGGCCGAGCTTGCGGCCGAGACCCTGGCCCGCATCGATCCGCGCGATCCCATTCTCGCCCGCGACGCTGAGCAGCTCGGCCGGATCGGCGCGGAGCGTGCCGCCGAGGCTGCGGAATATTTCGCGCGCAACGCCGCCCGCTGGGACGAGATCCGTTCCCTGTACGTGGCCGAGAGCGACGTCGAGGCGGCGATCCTCGCCGCGGCAGGTCCTGGCCCCTTCCATCGGCTTGTGGACCTGGGGACCGGCGCGGGGCGGATGCTTCGCCTGCTGGGACCGCGGGTGGATGAGGCGCTGGGCCTCGACCTTTCTCAGCAGATGCTCAACATCGCCCGCCGCTCGGTGGCCGAGGCGGGGCTCGCCCGCTGCGAGCTGCGCCACGGCGACATCTTCGGCACCCGTCTGCCCGACGGCAGCGCCGACCTAGTGGTGGTGCATCAGGTGCTGCATTACCTCGCCGATCCCGCGGCGGCGGTGCGCGAGGCCGCGCGCCTGGTGTCCGCCGGCGGCAAGCTGCTAGTGGTCGACTTTGCGCCCCACGGGCTGGAATTCCTGCGCGAGCAGCACCAGCACCGCAGGCTGGGCTTCTCGGACCCGGAGATGAGGCGTTGGCTGTCGCAAGCGGGCCTGGGCGGCGTGCAGGTGAGCACTTTGAAGCCCGCGCAGAAGGACGGCCTGACGGTCAAGATATGGGCGGCCGAGCGCGGCCGTCCGCGACAGAGAAATACGGAAAGGAGCGCGGCATGAGCGGCGCCAAATCGGCCTTCGGACCGGTCGCGCGCGCGGGCCTGGGCGGGCGTCCGCAGCCAGGCGTGTCCTTCGAGTTCTCGCCGCCGAAGACCCCCGAGGCCGAGCAGAACCTTTGGGAGGCGATCCGCAGGCTCGAGGTGCTGAATCCGACCTTCGTCTCGGTGACCTACGGCGCCGGCGGCTCGACCCGCGACCGCACCCATCGCACCGTGCTGCGCATGCTGCGCGAGACCACCCTGAAGCCCGCCGCGCACCTCACCTGCGTCGAGGCCTCTCGCGAGGAGGTGGACGAGGTGATCCGCGACTATTGGGAGGCCGGCGTGCGGCACATCGTGGCCCTGCGCGGCGACCCGCCGGGCCAGATCGGCGGCCGATATGAGCCCAGGCCCGACGGCTACGACAACGCCACCCAGCTCACCTCCGCGATCCGCGCCATCGCCCCCTTCGAGGTGAGCGTGGGCCTTTATCCTCAGATCCACCCCGAGAGCCCGTCCATCGAGCACGACATCGAGGTGCTGAAGGCCAAGGTCGACGCCGGGGCGACGCGGGCGATCACCCAGTTCTTCTTCGACCACGAGGCGTTCCTTCGCTTCATGGACCGCGTGCGCAAGGCGGGCGTCACCATCCCCATCTCGCCGGGGGTCATGCCCGTGACCAACTTCAAGGGCTTGAAGAAGATGGCAGGGCCCATCGGCATCAACATCCCGGACTGGTTGGCCAATCTGTTCGAAGGGCTGGACGGCGACCCGGAGACGCGCCGCCTGATCGCCGCCTCGGTGGCTACGGAGATGTGCGCCAAGCTGCTGGAGGAGGGCTTTTCCGACTTCCACTTCTACACCCTGAACCGGGCGGAGCTGACCTACGCCATCTGCCGGGTGCTGGGCGTGCGCGAACCCGCTTCGGCGGAGGAGGCTGCGGCATGACGAGGACCGAACGTATCGCCGCCCTGAAGGCGGCCGCCCTGTCGCGGGTGCTGATCCTGGACGGCTCCTGGGGCGTGATGATCCAGAAGCGCGGCCTGGACGAAGCCGACTATCGCGGCGAGCGCTTCAAAGACCACCGGGGCCAGCTCAAGGGCGACAACGACCTGCTTTGCCTGACGCGCCCGGACATCATCGCCGACCTCCACGACCAGTACTTCGCCGCCGGGGCCGACATTTCCGAGACCAACACCTTCTCGGCCACCTCCATCGGACAGGCGGAATACGGCCTGGAGTCCGCCGTGCGGGACATCAACTTGGAAGGCGCGCGCCTCGGCCGCGAGGTCGCCGACCGCTGGACGGCCAAGGAGCCGCACAAGCCGCGCTTCCTGGCGGGCTCCATCGGCCCGCTGCCGGTGATGCTGTCGATGTCGTCGGACGTGAACGACCCCGGCGCGCGCAAGGTCAATTTCGAGCAGGTCTATGCGGCCTACGCCGAGCAGGCGAAGGCGCTGCACGAGGGCGGCGTCGACCTGTTCCTGATCGAGACCATCACTGACACCCTCAACTGCAAGGCCGCCATCAAGGCCATCCTCGACCTGGAGGACCAGGGGCTCGAGCCGCTGCCGATCTGGATTTCCGGCACCATCACCGACCGCTCCGGCCGCACGCTCTCAGGCCAGACCGTGGAGGCGTTCTGGAACTCGGTGAAGCACGCCAAGCCCTTCGCCGTGGGGCTCAACTGCGCGCTGGGGGCCGAGCTGATGCGCCCGCACATCGCCGAGCTCGCCCGCGTCGCCGACACCCTGGTCTCGGCCTATCCCAATGCGGGCCTGCCCAACGCTATGGGCGAGTACGACGAGACGCCCGACCAGACCGGCCATCAGCTGCACGAATGGGCGCAGGCCGGGCTCGTCAACATCCTGGGCGGCTGCTGCGGCACCACGCCTGACCACATCCGCCACGTCGCCGACGAGGTGAAGGGCATGGCGCCGCGCAAGATTCCGGAGCGCCCCCGCGCGCTCCGTCTGGCCGGCCTGGAGCCGTTTGAGCTTGCTTAGCCGCCAACGCACGGCGGGCGACGGTGAAAAGTGACCTTAGGTAACGGATAGATGCGGCCTACCTTCATCAATGTCGGCGAGCGGACCAACGTCACCGGCTCGGCGAAATTCCGCAAGCTGATCGCCGAGGGCGCCTATGCCGAGGCGCTTTCGGTCGCGCGCCAGCAGGTCGAGGCCGGCGCCCAGATCATCGACGTCAACATGGACGAAGGCCTGTTGGATTCCACCGCGGCCATGCGCACCTTCCTCAATCTCATCGCCGCCGAGCCGGACATCGCCCGGACCCCGGTGATGGTCGACAGCTCCAAATGGGAGGTGATCGAGGCGGGCCTGCAGTGCGTGCAGGGCAAGTGCATCGTCAATTCCATCAGCCTCAAGGAAGGCGAGGCAAAATTCCTGGAGCAGGCCAAGGCCTGCCTGCGCTATGGCGCGGCGGTGGTGGTCATGGCCTTCGACGAGGCGGGCCAGGCCGATACCGCCGACCGCAAGGTCGAGATCTGCCGGCGCGCCTACCAGGTGCTGACCGAGAAGGTCGGCTTCCCGGCCGAGGACATCATCTTCGACCCCAACATCTTCGCCGTCGCCACCGGCATCGAGGAGCACGACAACTACGCGGTGGACTTCATCGAGGCCACGCGGCGCATCAAGCAGGAGCTGCCGCTCGCCCGGGTTTCCGGCGGCGTCTCCAATGTGTCGTTCAGCTTCCGCGGCAACGAGCCCGTCCGGCGCGCGATCCACTCGGTCTTCCTCTACCACGCCATTGCGGCGGGCATGGACATGGGCATCGTCAACGCTGGCGACCTGCCGGTGTACGACGACATTCCGAGCGAGCTTCGGGAGGCTGTCGAGGACGTGATCCTCAACCGCAAGCGCGCCGACGGGAAGTCGCCGACCGAGGTGCTGGTCGACCTGGCGCCCAAGTACAAGGGGGGCAAGAGCGAGGCCAAGGGGCCGGACCTCGCCTGGCGCCAGCAGCCGGTGGCCGAGCGGCTGAAGCACGCCCTGGTGAGCGGCGTCGGCGACTACGTCGAGGTGGATGTCGAGGAGGCGAGGCTTGCGGCCGCGCGTCCCCTGCACGTCATCGAAGGCCCGCTGATGGACGGGATGAATGTCGTCGGCGACCTGTTCGGCGCGGGAAAGATGTTCCTGCCGCAGGTGGTCAAGTCCGCCCGGGTGATGAAGCAGGCCGTGTCCTATCTGCTGCCGTTCATGGAGGCCGAGAAGGAGGGCAGGGCGCGGGAGTTCGCCGGTAAGATCCTCATGGCCACCGTCAAGGGCGACGTCCATGACATCGGCAAGAACATCGTCGGCGTGGTCCTGCAGTGCAACAACTACGAGGTCGTGGACCTCGGCGTGATGGTGCCGGCCGACCGCATCCTCGACGAGGCCGTGGCGCACCAGGTGGACGCGATCGGTCTCTCCGGCCTGATCACGCCGTCGCTCGACGAAATGAGCTTTGTCGCCTCGGAGATGCAGCGCCGCGGCTTCGACATCCCGTTGCTGATCGGCGGCGCCACCACCTCAAAGACCCACACCGCGGTGAAGATCGCGCCGCGCTACGAAGGCTCGACGACCTACGTCCTGGACGCCAGCCGGGCGGTGGGGGTGGTCTCCAGCCTGCTTTCCCCGACCGACCGCGACCGCTTCGTGGCCGAGACCCGGGCGGACTACGTCAAGGTGCGTGAGCAGTTCGCCCGGGGGCAGGGGAACCGCGCCCGCGCAACCCTGCAGGAAGCGCGCGACAACGCCTACACGCCGGACTGGACGAGCTACGATCCCCCGGCGCCAAGTTTCATCGGCACGCGCGCCTTCGCCCCCTTCGACCTGTCGGAGCTGGCCCGCCACATCGACTGGACGCCGTTCTTCGCCAGCTGGGAGCTGGTGGGCCGCTTCCCCGACATCCTCGACGACGACGTCGTCGGAAAGGCCGCCCGGGACCTCTACGCCGATGCGCGCAAGATGCTGGACCGGATCATCCAGGAAGGCCTTCTGGAGGCGCGCGGCGTGGTCGGCTTCTGGCCCGCCAACGCCGACGGCGACGACATTGTCCTCTACGCCGACGAGGCCCGGGACGTGGAGGTCGGCCGCCTGCACACCCTTCGCCAACAGATGCTCAAGAGCGGCGACCGGCGGAACCTGGCGCTCGCCGATTTCGTGGCGCCGCTTGGGACCAAGCCGGACTGGGTCGGAGGCTTCGCCGTGACCACCGGCCACGGCGAGATCGAGCTCGCCCGCAGCTTCAAGGAGGCCGGCGACGACTATTCGGCCATCCTGGCGACGGCGCTCGCCGACCGGCTGGCCGAGGCCTTCGCCGAGGCGCTGCACCGGCGCGTGCGCACCGAGCTGTGGGGATACGCCTCCGAAGAGGAATTCGACCTTTCCCGGCTGATCGCCGAGGACTATCGCGGCATCCGCCCTGCGCCCGGCTATCCGGCCCAGCCCGACCACACCGAGAAGACGACCCTCTTCCGCCTGCTGGACGCGACGGCCGCGACGGGCATCGAACTCACCGAGAGCCTGGCCATGACGCCGCCGGCGGCCGTCTCGGGCCTCTACTTCGCCCACCCGGAGGCGCACTATTTCGGCGTCGGTCGCATCGAGCGCGACCAGGTCGAGGACTACGCCCGCCGCAAGGGCTGGGACGTGGCCGTCGCCGAGCGTTGGCTGGCCCCGATCCTCAACTACGAGCCCTAGGAGCTTTGGACTCCTAGTCCTTGCCGCGCGCCTGCGCCCGCGGGTCGGCCTTTTCGGCGGGCGCCAGCCGCATCACCTCGGCCTGGTATTTCTCGTCCTCGCCGAGCGCGAGCAGGGGGGCTGCGTCGGCGCAGGCCTGCAGCAGGGGCTCGACCCACTTCATCTCGACCTTGTGGAAGTCCGAGAGCACGTGACCGTGGACCAGGTCCTTGTCGCCCGGATGGCCCGTGCCGAGCCTGGCGCGGCGGAAGTCCGACCCGACCTGGCTTGTCACCGAGCGGATGCCGTTGTTCCCCGCCGCGCCGCCGCCGGTCTTCATGCGGAAGCGCCCTGGCGCCAGGTCGATCTCGTCGTAGAAGACGACCAGGTCAGCGGGCGTGAGCTTGAAGAACTTCAGCGCCTCGCCCACGGCCCGGCCGCTCTCGTTGTAGTAGGTCTGGGGCTTCAGGATGAGCGCGCGGACCCGCCCCTGAGGGGTGTCGATCGCGCCCTCGCTCGCCAGGCTCTGGAAACGCGAACGCGCCGGCGAGAACCCCCACCGGCGCGCGATTTCGTCGACGGCCATGAAGCCGATGTTGTGGCGGTTCTTCGAATAGCCCGCACCGGGGTTGCCAAGACCCGCGAGCAGCAGCATGGGCGGGGCTTAGCCCTCGCTCTCGGCGCCTTCGCCAGCCGCTTCGGCTTCGACTTCCACCTCGACCTTGGCGCCGGCGATGGTCGCCACCACCGTGTCGGCCTCATGCGCCGCCTGGGCCGAAGCCGGCAGCTTCAGGTCGGCCACGCGGATGGTGTCGCCGATGTCGAGCGCCGAAACGTCGAACAGCAGCTCTTCGGGGATCTCGTCGGCAGGGACCGAAAGCGTCACCTCGTGCAGCACGATGTTCAGCGAACCGCCGCGCTTCAGGCCGGGGCTCACGTCCTGGTTCTGGAAGTGCACGGGCACGGCGATCTTGATCGTCTGGTGCGCGTCGACCCTGTAGAGGTCGAAGTGCCAGGGCTCGTCGGTCACCGGATGCATGTCCACGGCCTTGGCGATGACCGGTTGGGTCTCCTCGCCGTGCTTGAGGGTCACCAGGTGGCCCAGCAGCTTGCCGGTGTAGAGCGCCTTGCGGAATTCGTTCGAGCGCACGGCGATGGGCACCGGACCCTTGTCGCCGCCGTAGAGGACGCCCGGCACCAGGCCCTCACGGCGCAAGGCGCGGGCGCCGCCGCTGCCGGTCCGTTCGCGCACTTCCACATTCAAAACGATATCGGCCATGGCCTCGCCTCAAAACGAAGCCGCCGCGCGAAGGTCGCGCGGCGACATAAATCCGCGACCCGAGGGGTCGAAAGGTGCGCGTAGATACACAAAAGCCCCGGCCTGCGCAACCGGCGCAGGACAGTCCGGGGGCGCGCCTCAGCCCCGTCGGCTCCGCGCCTTCGCCTTCCGTTTGACCGAGGTCTTGATCAGCTTCGCCTTCGCCGCGGCGGCGGCCCGCGCGGCCTTCGCCGCCTCGACCCGCGGGTCTGGCGGCACGGCCGCGCCCGTGGACCGGATGAGGCAGGCGCCGGTGTCCTCCAGGACATGGGTCCCCAGGCAGAACACGTCTTCGTAGTGCGGCTTGGCCACCGCCAGGCACTGGTAGAGGTTGAGCTTGGACATTTTGAGGCAGGTGTTGGTCGTGGGCTCGGCCAGCAGCGGCAGCACCTGCTCCAGACTGTCGTCCTCCGCGTAGCCCAAGGCGGCCAAGGCGGCCACGCCCAGGCTGCGCACCACCAGCGGCGAATAGGGCGGAGGCGCTGCCCCGCCCGTCAGGCCAAGCGGTCCGGCGCCCACGCTCGCCTGTTGCAGCCGCAACGTCTCGGCCGTTTCGCCGAAGGTGGGCTGGGCGGAAAGCTGCTTGGCCAGCAGCAGGCGCGCGCTGCGGCCCGGCACCTCGGCCTTGGCCCGTCTTCCCCCAAGGCTGCGATCACCAGCCCAGCGGCGGCCGCCGCGCCGTTGAAGCCCAGCGCATAGGCCGGGTCCTTCATGACCTCGTAGGCCACCTGGCGCCGTTGAGTTGGATCGGCGGCATAGATGCGCACGCCGGCGACGAATCCGGGGTCCTGCAGCGCAGCGATGGCGCCGTAGACGATGGCCCCGCGCAGCAGCTGGTCGGTCTGGTAGGAGGCGCCCACGCGCACGCCCTGGGCCACCTCCAGGCCGTTGGCGAAGGCCGGCGAGATGGCGGCCGTCCGGCTAATGTAGGCCCGATAGGCGCTGGCCTGCTCCACGAGCTTGGCGGAGAGGCCGACGGGCGGAGGCGGCGGTGGAGGGGGCGGCGGCTTCCGCGTGCGGGATTCGGCGCTGCCGGCGATCAGCGCCATGGCCGCCAGCGCGGCCAACATAAGACTCCGGCGGACCGGAAAAGCGGAGAGCATCTACGGGCGGCCCCCAGAACGAACGCAGTCGCGACCAACCATCCCGCGGCGGCGATATTGTGACCGTGGGCGGTCCAGCCCTAACGCCCGGGCGGCCGATTAGTCGAACAGCTTCGAGACGGACTCTTCGTTGGCGATGCGCCGGACAGCCTCGCCGATCAGCGCTGCGCAGCTCACCGCGCGGATCTTCTTCACCTGGGAGATGGCCTCGGTCCGCTCGATGGAGTCGGTGATCACCAGCTCCTTCAGCACGGAGTTGGCCACCCGCTCGGCCGCCGCGCCGGAGAGCACCCCGTGGGTCACATAGGCCGACACCTCGGTCGCGCCGGCGTCCACCAGCGACTGGGCGGCGCTGCAAAGCGTGCCGGCCGAATCGACGATGTCGTCGAATAGGATCAGGCGGCGGCCTTGCACGTCGCCGATGATGTTGGCGACCTCGCTCTTGCCGGGACCTGTCCGGCGCTTGTCGACGATCGCCAGATCGGCGTTCAGCCGGCTCGCCACCGCCAGGGCGCGGACCACCCCGCCGACGTCAGGAGAGACGATCAGCAGTTCGTCGCACTTCTCGTAGTGGGCCTTGATGTCCGTGGCCATCAGGGGCGCGGCCAGCAGGTTGTCGGTGGGGATATCGAAGAAGCCCTGGATCTGGCCCGAGTGCAGATCCATCGTCAGCACGCGGTCGGCGCCGGCGCGGGTGATCAGGTTGGCCACCAGCTTGGCCGAGATGGGGGTGCGGCCGCCGGTCTTCCGATCCTGCCGGGCGTAGCCGAAATAGGGGAGCACTGCGGTGATCCGCCGCGCCGATGCGCGCTTCAGCGCATCGATGCAGATCAGCAGCTCCATGAGGTTGTCGTTGGCCGGGAAGCTGGTCGATTGCAGGACGAAAACATCCTCGCCCCGCACGTTCTCGTCGATGGTGACCCAGACCTCGTTGTCGGGGAATCGCTTCACCTGCGCCTTGGTGAGCGGTGTGGCGAGGTGGTCGGATACGGCTTGCGCCAGCGTGCCGTTTGAATTGCCGGCCAGCAGCTTCATCGGACCCCCGTCGCCTTCTTGGCATTTGCGGCGCTTTTAACAGCGGTCGCCGGAGAGTCTATCCCCCGCCCGATGTCGGCGGACGACGCTCGATCCGTAAGCCTGGTCTACGCGTCCAGCATGATGGCGGACAGCAAGCGGCCATAGTCCGGCTCGCCCAGCTGGAACGCCCGCCGGTTGGAAAAGAACAGCGCCGGCTCGGCGCAGGTGTCCCGCCCGATCCAGTCGCGCCGCCCGACCCCCGCCGCCCTCAGCCGATCCAGCACGAACGCCGGCAGGTCGAACTGCCGCTTCTGGGGTGTCGCGCCCGGCGCGAAGAAGGCGCCGTAGGCCGGATCGACGGCCTCGAAGCGCTGCAGGAACTCCAGCCCCACCTCGTAGGAGGCCGGCCCGATGCAGGGGCCGACCACGGCGACGATGCGCTCGCGCGCCGCACCCAGCGCCGCCATGCGGGCCACCGCGCTCTCGACCACGCCGGAGAGGGCGCCCTTCCAGCCGGCGTGCGCAGCCCCGACCACCCGAGCCGCGGAGTCGGCCAGAAGCACGGGCGCGCAGTCAGCAGCCAGCGCCCCGCAGACGACGCCGGAGGCGGCGCTGATCACCGCATCGCCCTGCGGCGCCTCGCCAGTCCACGGGCGGTCGACGACGAGGGCATCGGCGGAATGGACCTGATAGGCGGTGACCACCATATCCGCACCGAAATGGGCGGCCGCCCGGCGGCGATTCTCCCGCACGGCCTGCGGATCGTCGGCCGAGCCGAGGCCCACGTTCAGGCTCTGGTAGATTCCCTGCGAGACGCCGCCCTGGCGGGTGAAGAAGGCATGGCGGACGCCCGGCAGGTCGAGAAGGGGCGAGGTCAGGACGGGCGGGGTCATCAGGCGTCTTCGAAAGCCGGCGGCGTCCAGTCGGGCGAATATATGCACGCGGCCTTGAACAGTTCGCCCATCTCATCGCCGCCCACCAGCCGATGCAGCTGGCGCCCGAGCTGGGCCGAGCGTTTCGGCGACGACTGCAGCAGGCTCTCGGTGCGAGCGCCGATCCCCATCCGCGCCAGGAAGGCGGCCTGGGTGAGCAGGGCGGTGTGCGCGCCCTCGCGCCGCGCCGCCTCGAGCACGGCGGGAAAGTCGGCGTGGACGGTGAGGTCCGCTTCTCCGGGGCGTTCCAGGGGGTCCACCTTCACATGCCGGCGCACCGCCTGGAGCGTGTCGCCCAGGCCCGGCTCGGCGCGGCCGTAATCGATCAGCAGGGCGGCGCCCCGGTCCGCCGCGATCCGGTGTCCGAGCTCCGCCCCCAGCGCGGCCTGCGCCGCCGAAAGCTCGAAGACGCCGCCTTCCGGCGCGTCCGGCGGGGGGCTCGGCAGTTGTGCGGCGACGCGCCCGAAGGCGAGGCCGCCGCCCGCGTCCAGTCCCACGACCTGTTCGGCCCAGCCGGTCGCCGTCCGCACGAACTGGCGCGCCGGCAGGCAGTCCAGGAGCTCGTTGGCGACCACCAGCACGGGCGCGCCGCCCGGCACTTCCGCCAGCGATCCCGCCCAGCGGACGGCGTCTCCGAGTTTTTCGGCTTGCTGGCGCTTCAGCGGCTCGGAAACCTCCACCAGCCAGATTTCGGCGGCCTCGATGAAGCCGGGGGCGTGGCGGGCGGCGCGCAGCAGGTCGCTCATCAGCGTGCCGTCGCCGGGTCCCATCTCCACCAGGCGCACGGCCTGGGGTTCGCCCATCATCGACCAGCACGACGCCGCCCAAACGCCGATCAGCTCGCCGAACATCTGGCTGATCAGCGGGGCGGTCAGGAAATCCCCCTCGGGCCCGAGCGCCGGTCGTGTGGCGTAGTAGCCGCCCAGCGGATCGTGCAGGCAGGCGGTCATGTACTGCGCCACCGTCATCGGCCCGCTGGCGGCGATCTGTGCGGCCAGTCGGTCCCGCAGGCTCATCGCGCCTCGTCGGCCGGGCGAACGGCCGGCAACGGTTCCGCAAGGCCTCGCCAGATCAGCCAGAGGCCGCCCAGGATCATCGGTGTGGACAGCATCATCCCCATGGTCAGGCCCAGCGGGAAGTGGGGCATGTAGGCGTCCGGCTCACGCACGTTCTCCAGCGCCACCCGCACCAGGCCGTAGCCGGCGACGAACAGGCCCATGATCACGCCGCGCCTGTCGGTCCAGCGCCGCGACCAGGTCGCCCAGGCCAGAAGCGCGAACAGCCCCAGGCCTTCCAGCGCGGCCTCGTAGAGCTGGCTTGGGTGGCGGGGAAGGGGGCCGGCGCCCGGGAACACGATCCCCCAGGGAACTGTGGTGGGGCGTCCCCACAGCTCGCCGTTGATGAAGTTGGCGATGCGTCCGAAGAACAGGCCGATCGGCGTGGCGGCCGCCACCAGATCGCCCAGCCGCAACAGGTCCACCCCCGTGCGCCAGGCGTAGATGCTGATCGCCGCCAGCACGCCCAGGGCTCCGCCATGGAAGCTCATCCCGCCGTGCCAGACCTTTAGAATCTCCACCGGATCGCGCCAGAACAACTCGGGCGTATAGAACAGGGTGTGGCCCAGGCGTCCGCCGGCGATGACGCCGAGCGTGATCCACAGCACCAGGTCGTCCAGCTGTTCGACCGTGACCGGCGGCGACCGGCGCGTCCACAGCGTCGATCTGCGCAGCAGGGCGACCGCATAGCGCCAGCCCAGCAGGATGCCTGCGATATAGGCCAGGGCGTACCAGCGGATCGCGAAGGGCCCCAGGCGCACCAGGATCGGGTCGAAATCGGGGAAAGGCACCGTCGCGCAGCTCCAGCGTTGTGCGTCCGTCGGGGTTTAGACGAACAGGTCTTCGCTTTCGACCCCGCAAGCGCCATATAGAGGCCGGCGGCGCACTTCTTGCATGCGCCGGAGTAAGAGATGCAGACCCAGAACCCTTTTCTCGATGAGATGGCCAAGCTGACCTCGGCCGCCATGGGCCTCGCCCAGGCCGCCGGCGAGGAGGCGAAGGCCGCGCTTCGCGCCCAGGCGGACCGCGTCGCGGCCGAGTTCGACCTGGTCCGGCGCGAAGATCTGGACGCGCTCCGCGCCGAGGTGGCCGCCCTGCGCGCCGAACTTGCCGCGCTCCGCGGCGAGACCGGCGGCGACGCCGGGGCGACCCGCCCCTGACCATCCACAAGAACACGCCCAGGGCGCTTCGCCCGACGCCGCAAGCGCTGCTGGCGAATCTGCGAACGGGCTTAACCTCTATCTCGCCGGCGATTCGGAAGTGGCGTTCCGCTTCCCGCCCCGCGCGAAAGGACCTCGGGTCTCATGGACGCTTCCCAGTCTGACGACAACGTGTTCCTCGCCAACGACCCGCTGGACGTGGTCGAACACGTCCTCGCGGCGGAGAACTTGGCGTTCGACCGCACCGAAGACGGTGATCTGGCCTTTGCGCTCACCGGCGACTGGAAGGACTATGAGCTGTGGTTCGCCTGGCGCCCCGAGGGCGACTGCCTGCAGCTTTGCCTCTCGATGGACTTCACGGTCGAGGCCTCCCGCCGCGCCGAGGCGCATGAACTGATCGCCCTGATCAACACCCGCGTCTGGCTCGGGCACTATGAGCTTTGGGACGACGGCGAGATCGTCTTCCGCCACGGCATGGCGTTGATGACCGGAGAACAGCCGAGCCTGGCCCAGGCCGCGGCCATGATCGACGTGGCCGTGGAGGCGGCGGACCGCTTCTACCCGGCCTTCGACTTTCTGGTCAGGGGCGCCAAGTCTCCCCAGGACGCCGTCGCCTCCTGCATGTTCGAGACCGTCGGCCAAGCCTGAGGCGTCGCTTTCATCGCCATGAGGGTCCGCCCATGATCACACCGATCCTCATGCTGGGGGCGGGCCGCATGGGCGGGGCGATGCTCTCCGGCTGGCGCCTGGCCGGCGCCTTCGCCGCGTCCGACCTCATGATCCGCGACCCCAACCCGGGCCCGGCTGTCCAGGGCCTGGAGGGGGCCAGCCTCAACCCGCCCGACGCGGAGCTCGCCCGCGCGCGGACCGTGGTGCTGGCCGTCAAGCCGCAGATCTGGCGCGAGGCCGCCGCGGAGACCGCGCCCTGGCTTGCGGCGGACGCGGTGATCGTCTCGATCGCCGCCGGCGTCCCGGCCCAGGAGATCTCGCGTGAGTTCGGCGGCCGTTCGGTCGCCCGGGTGATGCCGACCACGGCGGCGGCCATCGGTCAGGGCGCGGCCACCCTCTACGCCGACGATCCGGCGTCCCGCGTCCGGGCGCGAGCCCTCTTCGAACCGCTGGGAACGGTGGTGGACCTGGCCGACGAGGCGCTGATGCACGCCGCCACCGCCGTTTCAGGGTCTGCGCCGGCCTATCTCTACGCTTTCCTGGAGGCGCTGGAGGCGGCGGGCGTCGCCCAGGGACTGACAGCTGCGGAGTCCGCGAAGCTCACCCGTTCGACCATAGCCGGCGCCGCGGCCCTGCTCGCCCGCAGCGGCGAGGAGCCGGCCGAGTTGCGCCGTCAGGTGACCTCGCCGGGGGGCACGACCCAGGCGGCCCTGGAGGTCTTGGCGGCCGAGGCGGGCTTTCCCGCCCTGCTTCAGGAGGCCGTCGCCGCCTGCGTCCGACGCTCAAAAGAGCTGGCGGGTTGATCGCTCAGGACGCGCGGGTCCAGGTCTGGGTCTGGCAGAACATGGCGATGCAGCCCGAGACCTTCAGCGTTCCGTCGGAAGCGACGCGCAGCTTGGAGGCGTAGGTCTTGCCGCTCTTGGGGTCGTAGATCTTGCCCCCCTCCCAGCGCGCGGCCGAGACCGGTTTGAAATCCCAGATGATCGGCAGGCCCATCAACGGCCGCCGGCGCAACGACGTGTCGGGATTGTGCGCGTCCTGCTTGGGTTTGCCGGCCTCGTCCTGCGGCGCCCGCAGCCAATAGATGTTCCCGCAAAGCCGGCTCGCCGCGCCGGGGCAAGGCGCTATCCGGACCTTCGCGTCGCCGCTCTGGGTCAGCCACTCGCCCTCGGCCGGGTCGGCGGCGTGGGCGGCGACGGCGGACAGGGTGAGGGCGGCGGCTGCGGCCAGGGTGATCGATCTCATCCCAGTCTCCAGGTCTCGCCCGCCGGTCGGAGCGCGCCCGGCAGGCGCATGATGGCGCGCAGCCCGCCCTGCGGCGACCGCGCCAGGGTGATCTCTCCCCCATGGCCGCGGGCCACGTCGCGGGCGATGGCCAGCCCCAGCCCCACGCCCTTGGTGTTCTGGTTGCGGGACTCGTCCAGCCGGCCGAACGCCTTGAACGCCTCTTCGTAACGCTCCTCGGGGATGCCCGGCCCATCGTCGTCGACGATGATCTCGACCCCGCCCGAGGGCCTGGCCTGGGCTGTCACTTCGACGTGCGCGCCATGGGCCGCGGCGTTCATCACCAGGTTCGACAGCGCCCGTTTCAGGGCGTTGCGGCGCACCGGCGCGGCGAGCAGGGCGTCGGCGGTGACGCTGACCTGGGCGCCGGCGCGCGCCGCGCCCTCGGTGACCTGCTCGATGAGCTCACGCAGCGACAGCGTCTCGAGCGCCTCGCCGCCTTCGCCGCGCGCGAAGGCCAGGTACTCGTCGATCATATGCTCCATCTCGGCCAGGTCGTGCTTCATGGCGTCGTTGGCGCGGGACGGCTCGGCCAGCGCCAGCGCCAGCTTCAGCCGGGTGAGCGGCGTGCGCAGGTCGTGGCTCACCGAGGCCAGCAGGGTGGTGCGCTGCTCGATGTGCCGCTGGATGCGGGCGCGCATGGCCAGGAAGGCGGCGGCGGCGCGGCGCACCTCCTTGGCGCCGTGCGGCTTGAAGGCCGGCGCGTCGGCGCCGCGCCCGAACGCCTCGGCGGCGTTGGCCAGGCGCTCGATCGAGCGCACCTGGTTGCGGATGAACAGCAGGGCGATCGCGGTCAGCAGGATCGTCGCCACCGCCATCCACAGGACGAAGATGTGGCCCTGGGTGGCGAAGGCGCGGTCGCGCGGGGCCAGCACGCGCAGCACCCCGCCCTTAACAGCCACGCGGATGTCGACGTAGGCCGGGTAGCGGGTGGTGTCGAACCAGAACGGCTCGTCCAGCCGGTCGGCCAGCGCGGTCTGCATCGACCGGTCGATGGGCGCGAAGAAGGAATAGCGGCGGTTCACCGGCAGCGACTTGCCGGATTGCAGGGCGATGGAAAGGCCCATGGATTCCTGCGCCCGCTGCGCCAGCTTGGCGAAGGCGGCCGCGCTGGGGTCCTCCTGGTAGCTCTCCACGGCCCAGGCCACGTCGCCCGCCAGGCCCTCCGACAACCGCGCCGTCACCGTGCGCCAGTGCGCGTCGAAGAAGACGTAGGTCACCGCCACCTGCATGATCGCCACAGGCAGGACGATGATCAGCAACGAGCGGCCGAACAGGGTCTTGGGCGCCTGGCGCCGCAGCCAGACGCTGATCAGGCGCAGCAGATGGCGGACGGGCTCGCCCAGGCTCATGGCCGGCGCCCCCGTCGGTCCCGCTGGAGACCCGGGCAAATTGCGTGAGCGGCGGGCGCGGGTCCCATGGCGAGGCCATTATGGCCCATCCCGCCCGGAACCGGAAAAGCCCGGCTTCAGTCGGGCGCCAGGCGGTAGCCGATCCCGCGCACGGTCTGCAGGTAGCGCGGCGCCTTGGGGTCGTTCTCGATCTTGCGGCGCAACCGGGTGACCTGGACGTCCACGGCGCGGCCGGAGGGGTCGCCCGCCCCGCGCGCCAGGGTCAGCCGCTCGACCGCCTCGTGGGGGGTGCGGGCGAGCTCGCGCATCAGGAAGACCTCGGCCTCCGTCAGGCGCACCGCCTCGCCGTCGCAGGTCAGCTCGCCGCGATCCGGGTCGAAGGCGCACCGGCCCAGGATCAGCGGCCCGTCCGTCGCCGCCCGGTCCTGCGAGCGGCGCAGGATGGCCTCGATGCGCAGTAGCAGCTCTTCCGGCTCGAACGGCTTGGCCAGGTAGTCGTCGACGCCGACCCTCAGGCCCTCGATCCGGTCGCCGGCCTCGCCGCGCGCGGTCAGCATCAGCACGGGCGTGCGCCCGCTGGGGCCGCGCTGGCTGCGCAGCCAGCGGGTCAGCGACAGGCCGTCCTCGCCCGGCATCATCACGTCGAACACCGCCAGGTCGAAATCGAGCGCCGTCAGCAGCCGCCGCGCGGCCTCCCCGCCGTTGGCGGCCGAAACCCGGAAGCCCGCGCGCGCCAGATACGCCTTCAGCAGTTCGCGAATGCGATCGTCGTCATCCACCACCAGCAGATGGCGCCCGCGCGCGCCGCCCTCGGCCGCCTCGATCATGCGCCCACACCCATTTCGTTTGACGACGGCCCTTTGGAGGGTTTCAAGAAGCGCCTCTGAAAAGAGCAGGAGTTCAAATGTCTACGGCGGCCTTCGACGATCGCGACGGTTGGATCTGGCTGGACGGCCAGTTCGTGCCCTGGCGCGAGGCGAAGGTGCATGTACTGACCCACGGCCTTCATTACGCCTCGTCGGTCTTCGAAGGCGAGCGGATGTACGGTGGCGAGATCTTCGAGCTGACCGCCCATACCGAGCGCCTTTTCAAGTCGGCCGAGATCCTGGACTTCGAAATCCCCTTCACGGTGGCCGAGATCGATCAGGCCTGCAAGGACACCTGCGCCCGCAACGGTTTGCAGGACGCCTACCTGCGCCCGATCGCCTGGCGCGGCTCCGAGATGATCGGCGTCTCGGCGCAGAACACCACCATCCACGTGGCCATCGCCGTCTGGGATTGGCCGAGCTACTTCAAGCCCGAAGAAAAGGCCAAGGGCATCCGCCTCACCTGGGCCAAGTACAAGCGGCCCTCGCCCGAGAGCGAGCCGGTGCACGCCAAGGCCAGCGGCCTCTACATGATCTGCACCGTCTCCAAGCACCTGGCGGAAAAGGACGGCTACACCGACGCGATGATGCTCGACTATCGGGGCTACGTCGCCGAATCCACCGGCTCCAACGTTTTCTTCGTGCGGGACGGGGCGATCCATACGCCGACGCCGGACTGCTTCCTGAACGGCATCACCCGCCAGGCGGTGATCAAGCTCGCCCGCTCGCAGGGCTACGAGGTCGTCGAGCGCCACATCCGCCCGGAGGAGCTCTCGACCTTCTCGGAGTGTTTCGTGACCGGCACTGCGGCCGAGGTGACGCCGGTCGCCGAGATCGGCGAGTACCGCTTCACGCCAGGCAAGATCTCGCTGGGCCTGATGGACGACTACGCCCGCATGGTCCGCCGCCAGTTCGCGCCGGCCTAAAGCGAGTCACGCCTCTACAGCAGCCAGCTCCGCGGGCGAGGATAGGCCTCGCCGCGGGCAAGGTAGATCACGCCGACGATGGCGCGCAGGGCGAACCACACGTGGACCAGGCCCAGGATCAGCCAGCCCAGCGCCAGGATTGGCAGGCCGACCAGGATCAGGCTCAGGATGGCGCCCCAGAAGATCATCACCACGCCGATGACGACCCATACGATCCAGAGCCAGAAGGTGCGGATCAGGAAGGTGTAGTGGGACTTCGCCGCCTCGCTCGCGCGGCCGCGGTTTGCATAGGCCACCACCAGGCCGATCAGCACCGTCAGCCCGTTGACCACGCCGATCAGATAGAGGGCGTAGACCACCGCCGGCAGCGTGCGGTCCTGGGCGTCGTCGGGTGCGGTCAAGGCGTCGCTCATCGGCCAGGCTCCGTGATGTCCACTCTCAAGGTGGGGAATGGGGCCCCGCTCCGGAAGGGAGCGCCTCGCGCGTCAGGATGATCTCCACGCCCGCCCCGGCCGCGTCGGGGGCCAGGGCGAGCGGCTTCTCGACCCGCACCCGCGCGCGGGTGACGCGAGGATCGGCGAGGCACGCCAGCGCCACGCGCTCGGCGAAGGCCTCCACCAGCTTCACGTGGCCTTCCGCGGCGATCGCGCGGGCGGCTTCCAGGATCGTCTCGTAGTTCAACGTCTCCGACAGGCGCATGGCGCCGGCGGTCGGGACGTCCAGCTCGACATCCACCGACAGCGGCTGGGTGCGGCCGAACTCGTGCCGATGAACGCCGATCTGGGCCTCGACCTTCAGGCCGGTGACGAAGATCCGCGTCATCTCCTTTCGCGGTGCGCTGGCGGAGCTCATGGGCGTTTTCAACGCCAGGCCAGGTGCTGGCCGGAATCAACCGCGATCATCTGGCCGGTCACCGAGCGCGCGTCGATCAGGTAGCGAAGGGCGTCGCCGATCTCCGATGGCGGGGCCGGATGGCCCAGCGGCGTGGCGGCGGCTTCGGCGGCGAAGTCTTCCGGCGCCTGGTGGATCGACTGCAGGGAGGGCCCAGGCCCGATGGCGTTGACGCGGATGCGCGGGGCCAAGGTCTGGGCCATCATCCGCGTGGCCTCCCACAGCGCCGCCTTGGACAGGGAATAGGAAAAGAACTCCGGCGTCGGGCGCCACACCCGCTGGTCGAGGATGTTCACAATCAGCCCTTCCCGGTCCCGCGGCAGGCGGCGCGCGAAAACCTGGGCCAGGACCAGGGGCGCGCGCAGGTTGGTTTCTAAGTGGGCGTCCCAGGACGCGCGGTTCAGCGTCTCGAAGGCGTCGTCCTCGAACACGCTGGCGCTGTTGACCAGCAGGGTGACCGGGCCAAGCTCGCTTTCCGCCTCGCCGACCAGCGCCACCAGCGCCGGCTCCTTGCGCAAGTCGCAGGAGAGGATCGCCGCCTTGCGTCCGCACGACCGCACCTGGCCCGCCGAGGCCTCGGCGTCGTCGTCCGGATTGCGGACATGGATGGCGACGTCGTAGCCGGCGATGGCGCACGCCTGTGTCAAGGCCCGCCCGATGCGGCGCGCCCCACCGGTGACGAGCGCGGCCCCGCGGCTGGTCACCTGGGCTTGAGCCTCAATCGATCCGGCCGAACTCGAAGAAGTTCAGCGCGCCGATGACGAGAAGGAAGATGATGATCGCGGCGATGCCGGACATGGAAGCTCCTTGGGAACGGGCCGAGCCCGGCTTTAGCAACGCCTCGACCTCTCGCCAAGCTTCGTGGCGCGGGTCACGCCTTGCGGCGCGCCTGCGCCCAGCCCAGCACCGCCATGCCGAGCGCGATCGACAGCACCGATCCCACGAGCACGCCGAGCCTCACTTCGGATCCGGCGCCGTTGGGGAAGGCGAGGGCGGCGATGAACAGGCTCAGGGTGAAGCCGGCGCCGCAAAGCACCGAGACGCCATACAGCTCCAGCCAGGTGGCGCCGGTCGGCCGCCGCGCGATCTTTAGGCCGATGGCCAGCGCCGTGGCTCCGAACACGCCGACCTGCTTGCCGATGAACAGGCCGAGCGCCACCCCGAGCACCGGCGCGCTCAACAAGGCGCTCGCCGGAAGTTGGCTCAAGGGGATGCCCGTGGCGGTGAAGGCGAACAGCGGAAGGATCAGGAAGGCCACATAAGGGTGCAGGCTTTCCATGAAGTCCTCCAGCACGCCCGGCCGATGCGGCTTGCGAGGGGCGATGGGTATGGTCATGGCCGCGGCGACCGCGGTGACCGAGGTGGAAAGGCCGGACTTCAGCGTGAAGGCCCAGACCATCACCAGGCCTAGGGCGTAGAGAAGGTAGGGCGCGCCTCGCCATCGGCCGAGCAGGGCCATCAGCGCCAGGGAGACCAGCGCCCCGCCCAGCGGCGCCCAGCGCAGGCCCTGATCGAAGGCGAAGCCGATCACCGCCACCGCGCCCAGGTCGTCGGCGATGGCCAGGGTGAGCAGGAAGGTCCGCAGCGTGGGGGGCAGACGCGGCCCCGCCATGGCCAGGGCGGCGAGCGCGAAGCCGATGTCCGTGGCGATGGGGATGGGCCAGCCGGACGGCCTGCCGCCGTCGCCGACGTTGAGCGCCAGATAGATAACCGCCGGCGCCGCCATGCCGCCCAGGGCGGCCAGCAGCGGGAGGGCGAGCCGGCGGGGGTTGGAAAGCTCGCCCTGCAGGACCTCGTGCTTGATCTCCAGCCCGACGACGAAAAAGAACACCGCCATCAAGCCGTGCTTTATCCAATCCGCGGTCGAATGGGTTTCGCGGAAGGCGCCGAACTGGATGGTGAAGTCCGTCTGGACGAAGGCCAGGTAGGGTCCCGCCCAAGGCGAGTTCGCCAGGATCAGCCCCGCCGCCGCAGCCGCGGCCAGGATCGCTCCGGCGGCGCTCTCGGTCTTGAGGAAATCGAGGGTGATCCGACCAGCCATGGCGCCCGGTTAGCACGACCATCGGCCAGGTGCGACAAGGGGCGGCCCGTAGGCCGCCCCCGTCAGAAAGACCGCGCCGTCCTCAGATGAGGTTCGGGGCCAGGCTTTCGTCGCCGCCCTCGCCAGTCCGTCCGCTCCGGGCGCCCGCCTGGGGTTGCTGGACGCGAAGGTTGTTCTGCACGTGCTTCACGCCCGAGACGCTTTCAGCGATGTCCTCGGCGCGGCGTCTTTCATCGCGGCTGTTGACCGAGCCCGTCAGCGTCACCTCGCAAGACGACACCTGGACGTCGATCTCACTGGCGTCGAGCCAGTCGTCGTCGGTGAGCCGATCGTTGATGTCCTCGCTGATGCGCTGGTCCGAGCGGGTGTAGTTCTTCGGCCCGCGGCCGCGATGCTGGCCGCCCTGCATGTTCGACCACATGGCGTGGTCGGTCTCGCCGTCGGTCACCCGCCGCACAGGCTCATTGTTGCCGACGATTCCACTCTGGCCGCGCCGCATGTCCTCCTGGCCCCTGCCGTAGGATTGCGCCTGGCGCTGGCGTTCGTCATAGGGCTGGCGCGGGCTGGACGGCCGGTACATCGCCTCTTCAACGCGCCCTCGATCCTGGCTGCGGCTATAGTCGGCCCCGTAGCCGGCGCCGAACCGCTCCTGGTCGCGCTCGTCGAAGCTGCGGCCCTCCTGTCGGCCGCCACGCCAGGGCTCGCCCTGACCGAAGCGGCGCTCGTCGCGCCGATCGACGCGGTTGTCCTGCCCGTAGCGACGTTGTTCCGCTTCGCGGTCGCCTCGGTTCCATTCGCTCATGGGTCGGTCCTTCCTGGTTGACGCCGCCCCTCCCCGCCTTGCGCTAACCCGCCTGTCCGCGCCGTGTTCCAGGATGAAACCAAAGTGAGGCCAAGGCGTCGCCGCTGCGGATGCGACTTGCTCCTGGGACCTAATGCGACCATGTCCGGCCGATGCCCGTTTCGGCCGACTACCGCCCTGATCCCCGGATTCTGCAGCTCGGCGACGCCTTCGCCGACCCTGTGGCTGCGGCCGCCTTTCCACGGACGATCCTGCGTTACCGCAACGGGCGCGCCGCCCGCACGGTGGGGCTGGACAGCCTCACCGACGCCGAGTGGATCGCCCACTTCGGCCGCTTCGAGCCCTTGCCGGACAACATCTTCCCGCCGCTGGCGCTGCGGTACCACGGCCACCAGTTCCGGGTTTACAATCCCGAGCTTGGCGACGGACGCGGCTTCCTCTTCGCCCAGTTGCGCGAGGCCGGGATTGGCCGGCTGCTGGATCTCGGCACCAAGGGCTCGGGCCAGACGCCCTGGTCTCGCCAGGCCGACGGCCGCCTGACGCTCAAGGGCGGCGTGCGCGAGGTGCTGGCCACCGCCATGCTCGAGGCCTTGGGAGTCCCAACCTCCCGGTCGTTCTCGCTGATCGAGACGGGCGAGGAGCTATGGCGCGGCGACGAGCCGAGCCCCACGCGCTCGTCGGTGCTGGTGCGCCTGTCGCACAGCCACATCCGGTTCGGCAGCTTCCAGCGGCACGCCTTCTTCGAGCACGCCGACAACGTGCAAGCCCTGATCGACCATGTGGTCGCCCACTACTATCCCGACCTTGCGGAGGCCGAGGACCGGGCCGCGGCTCTGCTGGCTGTGGTCGCCGCGCGGGTCGCCCGCCTGGCCGCGTCCTGGATGGCGGCGGGCTTCGTCCATGGCGTTCTCAACACCGACAACATGAACATCACCGGCGAGAGCTTCGACTACGGCCCCTATCGCTTCCTGCCCAAGTCGGACCCGGGCTTCACCGCCGCCTATTTCGACCAGACGGGGCTCTACGCTTTCGGTCGCCAGCCGGAGGCGGTGTTCTGGAACCTGCAGCAACTCGCCGGGACCTTCACCCTGGTCACCGGCAGCGATCCGCTGGTGGAGGCGCTGAACGGCTTTGGCGAGACGTACCGCGACGAGCTGACCGCCGCCATGCTGGCCAGGCTCGGCCTTGCGCCGCTTGGCGGTGAGGCCGACCGCGTCCTTGTCCAGGCCGCCTTCGCCGCCCTGGCGGAGGGTGGCGAGGCGTTGCGCTGGGAGCCCTTCTTCTTCGACTGGTTCTGCAAGGACGAGGCGAGGGCGCTCGCAGGCCCGCGCGGCGAACTCTATCGAACAGGCGCCTTCCTCGCTTTCCGCGAAGCCGTCCAATCCCATGAACCGGTGGGGCCGGAACGGCTGGGCCACGCCTATTTCGCCCGACCCGAACCGGAAGAACTGCTCTACGACGAGATCGAGGCGCTTTGGGCGCCTATCGCCGAGTCCGACGACTGGAGCGGCTTCGACGCCAAGCTGGAGTCGATCGAGACGGCTCGCCAGGCCTGGGGGCTCACGCCGGGGCCTTGACCGGTTGCGAGGTCCTTTGCGCCAGCACCACCCCGGCTAGCGCCACCGCAGAGCCTGCGATCTGCCAAAGCGTGAGCGCTTCGTGGAAGATCACCAGGCCAAGGATCGCCACGAGCACCGGCTGAACAAGGACGACCAGCGAGGCCGTCGCCGCCGGCAGGCGGCCCATGGCCCAGGCGATGGAGCCCTGTCCGGCGACGTGCACCAGCCCCAGGCCCGCGCAGGCGAACCAGCCTGCCGCACCGGCAGGCGTGATCTGCTCGCCCAGCACGAGGGCGCACACAAGCACCAAAGGCAGGCCGATCAGGCTGGACCAGAACATCAGGATGCTCGTGCTCTCGCGCCGTCGGCCTGCGGCGATCGCCAGCATGTAGAGGGCGTACCAGACAGAGGTGGCCGTCGAAATCAGATTGCCCAGAGGCGGGTTGATCCCGGGTGCGCCTTCCCGCTGTCCGGCCATCATCGCCACGCCGAGGATGGCGATGGCGAGCGCCAGCAGGAACAGCCGCTGGGGCGGCTGCTTGAGGAAGATCCAGGCGACGGCGGTCACCACCACCGGCGTCAGGTTCGAAAGCACCGTCGCCAGGCCCACGGAGGTGTAGTGGATGCCGTAGTGCCAGAACGCCAGGTCGAGCGCGAAGGTCACGCCGGCCGCCAGCCCGAACCGTGAAGGACGGCCCACGGCGCCTTCAGCGCGTGCGGCCAGCACCGCCAGGATCGGCATCGCGAACAGCAGGCGCCAGAAAGCCGCCGCCGCGGGTCCCGTCTCCGTCAGCCGGACGAAAATAGGCGCCAGCGCGGTGACGCCCGCCCCGAGGACCAGGGCGCCCAGCGCGATCCAGCGGTTCTTGTCTTCAGTCAAAACCCAGCTCCTGGCGGATGTCGGCGGGCGTGACGCCGCTGGCGCGAAGCTCGCGCAGGGTCTCGGCCCGATCCCGCTTGGCGTACCGCCGGCCGTCCGGTCCCGCCAGCAGGCGATGGTGGCGGTAGGTTGGAGCGGGCCAGCCCATCAGCGCCTGCAACAGGCGGTGGATGTGGGTCGCCTCATAAAGGTCCTGGCCGCGGATCACGCAGGTCACGCCTTGCAGCGCGTCGTCGTGCGTCACCGCAAGGTGGTAGGCCACGCCCACGTCCTTTCGTCCCAGCACCACGTCGCCGCCAAGCTCGGGCCGCACGGCAATTCGTCCGTGCTCGCCGCCCGGGCCGTAGCCCTCTTCGAGGAAGCCGAGTTCGCCAAACCCGCCAAGCGCCGCCTCGGCCGCGGTCAGCGACAGCCGCCAGGCGAAAGGCTCTCCGGCTTCGAGCCGGCGCGCCTCCTCGGCCGGCGGAAGCGGACCGCCGCGAAAGGCCTCCATCGGCCCGTGCGGCGCCTGGCCGATCTCGGCGGCCACCTCCTTGCGGGTGCGGAAACAGCGATAAAGCAGTCCGCGTTCCCCCAGCTCGCGCACGGTCCGTGCGTAATCGTCGAGATGATCGGACTGGCGGCGGACGGGCTCTTCCCAGCTCAGCCCTAACCACCCCAGATCCTCGTAGATCGCCCCCTCGAACTCCGGCCGGCGCCGCGTGTCGTCGATGTCCTCGATGCGCAGCAGGAACCGTCCGCCGCACGCCTTGGCCGCCCGCCACGCCGTCAGCGCGGAGAAGGCGTGGCCGCGATGGAGGAAGCCCGTGGGCGAAGGCGCGAAGCGGGTGACCAGCACGCCGCGGTCTTATCAGCCCCGGGGCGGCGGGCGGTAGAGCCCCATCCGGCGCAGCACCGCCGCCAGGAAGGCGCGCTCGCCGCCCAGGTCGGTCTTGAGGTGGTCGAACTGCCGAAAGCCCGCCATTTCCGCCAGTCCGTGGGCGGCGCACCAGGCCGCGGCGATGGCCAGGTCGACATCGACGTCGGTGTACCGTTCTCCACGCACCTGGAGGCTGGCGCGGACGCGCGAATAGGCGGTTTCGTCGCCTCCGTGGGCCATCATCGGCAGCGCCTTGCGGTTGCGGGCGACGTCGTACATCAGGCGGTAGAGCGCCGGCTGCTCGCGGGCGAAGAGGACATAGGCCAGCAGCACCTCCGTCAGCCGGTCATCTTCGTCGGTGGCCCGCGCCGCGACCTCGGCCAGCGCATTGTCGAGCTCGAACCAGCCCTCGTCAGCCACCGCGTCGAGCAGTTCGGACTTGTCCTTGAAATGGTGATAGGGCGCCGCCGGGCTCACGCCGGCTTCCCGCGCCACGGCCCTTAGGGAAAGCGCAGCCACGCCTTCGCGCTCCAGCAAGCGGCGCGCCGCCAGGACCAGGGCGCGTCGCAAGTCGCCATGGTGATAGGGGCGGGGATCGCCCACCTTTTGCGCCTGGCTCGCCATCGCCTAGCGAGACGTCCGCGACATGGGATGTGGCTGGTCGATCAGGGCCTCCTCCCTCGGTTTTTGTTTGGCGTGGTCCGTCCGGCGAACCAGCCGGAGATCACCATACGCCCTATAGCCCTATCTAATCGCCGTAAAGAAACTTGACAACGCTTAGATGCGAGTCTATCTAAGCATTGTTCAAATACGTCTCCCCCCTCGAACGGGAGAGCTCCAACTCAAGGATGTGTGTCATGTCTCTCGCGACTGCCCAGTTCGAACGTGCCCTGGACCGGTTCGCTCCGGTCGTCCTGTTGGCGCTAGGGCTCGCCTCCGCCGTGGCCATGGCCATCGTCGGCAGCTAAACGGCTTTCGTCGCGCCATGTCCTCCCCGTGGCGTCCGGCGTGACTAAGGGCTCCCGCGAGGGAGCCCTTTTTGCTGTGTGCCGGCCGCTGAGGCGCACGGTCATGGAGCTGTCTTCGAATCTTTCCTATAGTCTGGAGCAGCTCACGTCGGGTTAGGAGGCTCCGTCTTCAGTCCGGATGCGTATTATTCCAGCGTAAGGCGTCGCCTGGGAGCCGGCCATGCAGGTGCTTAGCAGGCCTCCGTCCGGCTGCCCGGCTTTGGTGCTGAACGCCGATTTCCGGCCCCTCAGCTATTATCCCCTTTCGCTCTGGCCGTGGCAGGAGGTGATCAAGGCCGTCTTCCTCGATCGGGTGGACGTGGTCTCCACCTACGAGCAGGTGGTCCATTCCCCCACCTTCGAGATGAAGCTGCCGAGCGTCGTCTCGCTCAAGCACTACGTGGCGCAGGACAGGCCGCCGGCCTTCACGCGCTTCAATCTC
>Ga0207641_10000991_pt1 | contig 29011 bp, 29 predicted proteins | sample KBSSwiS62_FD_184306 | JGI IMG/M metagenome (GOLD analysis project Ga0207641, IMG submission 184306) | Switchgrass rhizosphere microbial communities from Kellogg Biological Station, Michigan, USA - KBS Switchgrass S6-2 (SPAdes) (version 2) | ecosystem: Host-associated > Plants > Roots >... | reverse complement strand
TCGATGAAGTGGTTGCCCGTACCGAGCGTGCCGAGATGCACCAGGTTGTTGGTGTTCTTCAGCCGCGGGAACTTCTCGCAGATCCGGTCGAACCGGGCGACCAGCGTGGCCCAGGCCTCGACAATGGCCGGGGGCGGCGAGCCCCACGAACCCTTGTCGCGCTTGCCCCGACCAACGTCGCGGCCATGAGGTACCGCCTGCTCGATCGCTGAGCGGATGCCTTCGAGGCTGTCCGGCAGGTCATGCGCCATCAGCGAGGTGCGGGCGGCCATCATGCCGCAGCCAATATCGACGCCCACGGCCGCCGGGATCACCGCGCCCTGGGTCGGGATCACCGATCCCACGGTGGCGCCGATCCCCACATGCACGTCGGGCATCGCCGCGACGTGCTTGAAGATGAACGGCATCTTCGCCGCGCGCGAAAGCTGGTCGCGCGCCTTGTCGTCGACCGGCACGCCACGTGTCCACATCTTGATCGGCACGCCGCCTTCGACATGCCGGAATTCGTAATTCGTGTCGGTCATGGCCGATCCCCTTGAAACAATCATAGGTGCCGGCGACGAAAAGTGGCGAGACGTTTTTCCTGAGCTACTCCGGATTGCTCCGGGGGCGGGCTTGAACCGCCGACCTCCCGCCCTCAAAGGCGAGTGCTCTATCCCTGTAGTCCCGCCGGCATTCGCCGACGTTGATTCGGTACTGGCGACGAGGTTTGACGAGACATCCCTTTGCGATCCTGACCGGATGGCTCGGGGGCGGAATCGAACCGCTCGGCCTTTCGGCCTTTACCGATGTAGTCCCGCCGGCATTCGCCAGCATTGAACGGTTTCACGGCGACGAGGTGTGGGAAAGACATTGCCCAAAAGGGGCGCCGCTCTATCCGCTGAGCTACGGACCCGCACATGGTGGACCCGGCGGGATTCGAACCCGCAACCCGCATCGTGACGGGATGTAGTCCTTACCCGGCATTCGCCGTGAATTGGGTTTGCCGTGGCGACAAGAGATGGCGAGACGCGGTCCTTAAGCTACATTCCCAAGGCGGGATTCGAACCCGCATCTCCCGTCACCGTGTTCCCCATGGAAGAAATGGCGGATCGGGGCGCTTTACTCGTCGGACCTGACTGCGGGAGATGTAGTCCCACCGGCATTCGCCACGGCAATTCGGTGAATTTCGTCAAAGGGTCACGGCGACCAGGTTTTGGAAAGACATTCGTGCTCTACCAACTCAGCTACTGCCCCGAGGGACAGGCGGGAATCGAACCCGCGACACCGACATTATCAATGTAGTCCTTCCGGCATTCGCCGTGACCCTTGTCTTTCATACCTCCGTATTCTGAACGATCTCGACCCAGTTGCGCGTCTCACCCTTGGCGAAGCGCGCCATTGCGTCGAACACCGCGTCGGTGAAGCCACCGACATTCATGATGTCCTCACGATCCTTGGCCTGGGTCGAGCCATAGGGCTGGATGTCGATGCAGATCAGCTTTGCACCCAGGTTGCGGGCCTTCAACCTGTTCCACTCCGCCATCGTCGCCGTCGCCCCGCGCCGCGAGGGATCGACCCAGGACTCATTGTCCGAGACGATCACTACCGTATCCACCCGCGCCCGCTCCTTGTTGAGGAGCGCCAGCGGAGCCGAGACATTGGTCCCGCCGCCACCGACCCCGGCCAGCTTCGCCGCATTCACGGCGACACGGGCATGGGGATCAAGCTTCAGCGTGACCACGGTCTGCTCGAACGGGATTACTCGGGCATTGCGGTTCTGGCGCAGCACGGCGGCTGCGACCAGCGCGGCGATGTCGATGCAGCGCACCTTCGAGCTAGCACCCTTGCGGTAGCCCGTTGCCGGCGAACCCATCGAACCCGACACGTCAGGGCAGACCACAACCTGGCCTTCCAGCTTCGGCACACTGGCAAGCGATGCTTCGAGCGCGCTTTCGAGCGCTGCCTGCACCGCCAGCGGCACACCGTCACCCACCTGACCCAGAGCCACCATCAGCTGATAGGGCATCGGGCGCACGCGGGCGATCGCTTGGCGGTCAGCGAGCCGGGCTGCGACCGCTTCGGTGACCCCGTTCACCGCGAACGCGCCATTGCGCGCCAGCGTGTTGAGGTTCATCCGCAGCGCCTGCCAGCCCATGCGGTTGGCAAGCACGCCCCACTGCTCTGCCGAGAGCGGGAAAGCCGTCAGCCATTCGAACGGCACCTGGGGCAGTTCGCCCTTCGGTGAACGCTTCCAGGCCTCGAAAGCCGCGATCTCGGCGGGCAGTGCCGCGACGTCGTAAGGCTTGCCGATCAGCCAGCCATAGAACGCGCGCCGCTCGTTCGAGCTTGGCGCCGGGTGAACCATCTTGACCACGTCGGCCAGGCTCGGATCGTTGCCGGTCGCGGCCTGCATCAGCTGCGCCATCGACGCCTGCTCCAGCCATTCGCGAACCAGCCGCTTCGGCCGTGAACCAAGCGAAGCACGCCCGACCTGGCCCGACCGCATGATCTGCACGAAGGTGCGCAGCATGCGGCCGTTGTCGATCACGCGCTTGAACACACGCACCGACAGGTCGGGATCGGCCATGGTCAGATAGGCAGCCAGCAAGGCCGGCATATCCTTCATAGCGCCGGACTGGCGCGAATAGACCGCGCACTTGGCGACCCACTCGGGATCGACATCCTTGGCCGCCAACACGACATCGCTGAGCTGGGTCTCGGCACTCGAATAGAAGCCATCGGCCAGCGTGCCGGTAGCGGCAAGCTGGGCCAGCTTGGCTTCAGGCCCATAGGCATAGGCGACCCCGCCCGCCTGGTTGACCGTATCGGCGCGCGGCATGAACCGCGACAACGCCGAAGCGAAAAGGTTCTTGTTGGCCATAGTCCAACTCCAAAGCTCTCGGACCTTGGAGGCGGCCGGCCCATTCCGGCCGCCTCGTAGTTCCGCTTGCGCCGGGCTGTTCGACCGACCCGACGCCAGCATAACAGCAGAAGGCGTGCCAGTTTCGCCGGGATGCTTGAATTATCTTGATAACATACTGTATTTGCGTCTTTTAAATTTGAACAATCGTCTTGACCCAGAAAATGGTCTCGTAGAATTCTCCCATATTTGTATATTCTCATATAAGATTGTATAAGATGGGCGCATGAAACCCACCACAGTCATCGGCTTTCTCGGCTCCACGCTCGATGCCTCAAAGTTTGGCCCTTCGCGTTGGATGAAGTGGCGACCATCGGTTGGGCTTTGCATGCACGAGGACCTGCGCGTCGATCGCTTCATCATGATCCACGGCTCGGCGCACCGTCGCCTCGCCGAGTATGTCAGCGAGGACATCGCTTCGGTCTCACCGGAGACCTTGGTCGAGCGGCACGTGATCGACTTCACCGACGCCTGGGATTTCGAGGAGGTCTACGGCAAGCTGCTCGACTTCGCTCGCTCGCAACCGCTCGACCCGGATGTCGAGGACTATCTGATCCACATCACTACCGGCACGCACGTCGCGCAGATATGCCTATTCCTGCTGACGGAGGCACATTACTTTCCTGGCCGTCTGCTCCAGACCCAGCCCCGGCGCGGCGCGCCCGATGCGGCCGGGACCTGGAGCGTGATCGACCTCGACCTGTCGCGCTACGACAGCATCGCGACCCGCTTCGCCAGCGAGAGCGCGGAAAGCACCTCGTTCCTCAAGTCCGGGATCGAGACGCGCAATGCCGCGTTCAATACGATGATCGACGAGATCGAGCAGGTCGCCAGCCGCACCCGCGCGCCTATCCTGCTGATGGGACCGACGGGAGCGGGCAAGAGCCAACTTGCCAGGCGCATATTTGAACTCAAGAAGTTGAAACGGCAGGTCAGCGGCTCGTTCGTCGAAGTGAACTGCGCCACCCTGCGCGGCGACAGCGCGATGTCCGCCCTGTTCGGTCACAAGAAAGGCGCCTTTACCGGCGCGGCGGCGGACCGGCCGGGCCTATTGCGCACAGCTGACGGCGGAATGCTGTTCCTCGACGAGATCGGCGAACTCGGCCTCGACGAACAGGCGATGATCCTGCGCGCGATCGAGGACAAGCGCTTCCTCCCCGTCGGCGCCGACCGTGAGGCTGAAAGCGACTTCCAACTGATCGCAGGCACCAACCGCGATCTGGCCCGCTGCGTTGCCGACGGCACCTTTCGCGAAGACCTCTATGCACGCCTCAATCTTTGGACATTCCAGCTTCCAGGCCTTGCCGAGCGCCGCGAGGATATTGCCCCGAATCTCGATTATGAACTCGACCGCCATGCCGAGCGCGAGGGCGAGCGCGTTACCTTCAACAAGGAAGCGCGCGAACGCTACCTCGCCTTTGCAATGTCGTCAGAGGCATTTTGGCCCGGCAACTTCCGCGACTTGGCCGCCAGCGTCACCCGCATGGCGACCTTTTCACCCAAGGGACGGATCGATGATGCGGTTGTAAGTACAGAGATTGCGCGATTGAAACGCTCTTGGCCCGACCCGCGACAGAACGACGACGGTCTCGATAAGCTGTTAAGCGCGGAAGCATTGATGGCAGTCGACCCGTTCGACCGTGTACAACTCGCATATGTCGTCGAGACATGCCGCACCTGTCGATCTCTTTCAGACGCGGGGCGAAAGCTATTCGCTTCCTCACGCACCAAGCGCGCCAGCACCAACGATGCCGATCGGTTACGGAAGTACCTGGCGCGGTTTGGACTGCAATGGAGCGACTTTCCAAACGCCATGGTTTAACGCCGCCTTAATAACGGCCGTTCAGGCGCCTGAGCTCGTACGCAGGAAGCGGTCGTTTGTTTATCGATGTTGTGGGCCCGATGAATGGCCTGGGTTGGGTGGAGAGCGGACGAGCGTCTTTTACCCCGTCGCTTACATGATCGGTTGGGGCGCTTGCCGTCTGGGGGGCTTGAGGCCCACGGCTCGATAATCGGCATCACGCACAATCCCAAACGTCCATGAACTTGTGTAGCACCCTGTCAGACGCGTTACCCTGTATCTGGACAAGACCCAGAACTTCTCACCGGATGTTGTGGCGGTAAATCGCCGTAAACTATCAATCTCCTCCGGGCTCATTTGTCGTGCGATCTCGTCAATCACGCATCTATCAAGCTCATCTGCTATCGTCGCTAATGGAGGTAAGTTCTGCTTGATCATCGACTTCAGCCGATCGCTGTAGCGATGAAAGCGTTTGTTATCGCGATCGTCAGGACCAAGGCCAATACCGACATCATCCAACGCTTGGCGTGTCCGTATTTCCAGCGCAGTGGAAAAAGCCTCTTCTCTCTCGCGCGAGGTTGGAGGGTGCTCAGTCCACAGTAAACGCGCGGCTTTGAAGGCAAGTTCGGGTGGCGGGGGAGGTGGCGGAGGCGTTGCTGTGGCGCTGGTCGAAAGGGCGGTTAGAACGAATAAAACCGTAGCAAGCACCCTCAACGGCATCAGACTTCTCCTACTCGGATGCGATCTTGTGAGAGGAGATCGCAATACGCAACGTCCGATTTTGGGCGCGAGCTGCCGATCTCGCCATCTCCCGGTCCTCCGCCACGATCGCCTGAAGAGCGGCCGTTTATGGGACCTGATCCCACGTCCATAGCTGCCTTCCGTTCATCGGGATGCCTTAGCTTGCTTGGCTTGCGCTGCTTTCGGCACGTTGCTTGATAATGGCCAGCACATTGCTCTGAATGTCGCCGAGCAGGATTTCGCCCCAGAGTTGCGCGTATGGGTTCACATGCGTTTTGGCGATGTAATTGGTCCGCAGGGTCAGCAACGTCCGGCCCGCGTCCATGGGGGTGAGCGTGTAGTCGCCGGTGTCGATCTTCAAAAATTGCCCGTCGGGCGCAATATGCCGGTCGGTATAGTCCTGGAGCGAACTGTTGGTGAAGGCAAAGGCCCAGCCTAGCCGTCGCCCGGGTTGCCATTGGGTGATCCGCTCCTCGAAATTGATGTGATCGCCCCAATAAGCGGTGCGGATGGCGCCCACGCCATGCCCGCTCAATGTGGTCGCTCGCGGCCGCGGCAGCCCCAGGATGCTTTGCGTGAAATTCCATTGCCCTTCGTCGTTGCCAATATGCGCGTTGGCCACGGCAAAGGGCCAGATTTGCGCAGGCGTTGCCTCAATAACGATCGAGCGGGTGAGCGTGACCGGCTGCTCGACAACCGGAATCTGGCTTTCCACACCTCCACACATCAGCGGCAGAAACAGCAGCGAGGCTTGAAACCGCGCCGGATCGTCCCGACCCTTGCGCACGCGGCGCAGGATGTAAACGCCAAGCCAGCCAAAACTCAGCCAGATGGGCGCTAGCATGACAAGGCAGATCACGCCTTCGCGCAGAAAGACCGCTGATCCCAAACAGACAATGGCGCCAAAGGCCGGCGGCACCGAAAGGTAGAAAGACCGCGGCCGCTCCATCGCCGGATCCCCGACGTAGCAGATCAAGGCGCAAAGATAGGCGGGCAGAATGGCCAGAAACCATAGGCTGGCAAAGGCCACGCTGTTCGCCTTGCTGGCGTTGATAAGGATGTAGGCGCTGAGCGCGATGACCAATGCCAGTGTAAATCCGGCGAGAATGCGCCCGCGATCAGTGGGTGTCTCGATCATAGTGCAAACTCCGGCTTGGCGACCATGAGCCAGAAGACGACGATGACGCCGATAAAGGCAGGCCAGCCCAATGCGAACCACCAGCGCGCAAGGCGATGATAGCACGGGGGCAGTTCGGCACCGTCAGGCGTGGCCTCTGCGATACGCCGCATGGCGATCTGGATCGCGACCACCGGCAACCAGCAAGCCCCAACCAGAACGTAGAGCGCGATGGCGGCCATCAGCCACGGCGTCGTCAGGGGGAAGCCTGCCAGATGGGCCAGCCACACACCTGTTACCGGCTGCACAATCACAGCGGGCGTGGTGAACAGCCAATCGGCCAGTTCGACATTGCGGTTTACCAACCGCCGCGCCGCCAACACACCCGAACGGTTGGCCATCCAGCCATGGAATGCAGTGCCCAGCCCGGTGCCAAACAGCAGTGTCGAACTGAGAATGTGGATGGTCTTGAGGAGCAGATAATCAGGCATGGGGCTTCTCCATCGCAGGGACAGCGAGCGAAAGGCCAAGGACGGCGAGGTTTTTGACCAAGGCGCCAAAAGGATCAGCCCAGAGTTCGGGCGCGATGACGGTGAGGATCAGGCTGTAGACGCTCATCAGCGTCACGCCCACCAACGCCGCCCCGCGTGAATGCAGGATCAAAGCGACGCCCACCGCTATATCAGCCAGCGATCCCGCCCACACGGCACCAATCGCCGCCTCGCCCGTCAGACCAAGGCGGGCCAGCAGGTGAGTGTTGCTGGCCATGGGCGTGAGCAGCAGCGGCACCAGACCACCGGCCAGCCAGACCGCTGCCAATAGCCCGCGCAGCACAGGCCCCATCGGCAACAGGCGTGCGGCCAGCACATCGCCCTGCGTAGCGGGGGAGCGATCCAAGACTTGTGCGATGGGCTTCGGCGCAAAGCCGAGCGCCGTCACAAATGGCGCGACCGGCGCGGCATTGCCGGCCTCCAGCATGGTCAGGCTGTCGCGCGTCATCGGCCCGATGCACAGAGTTGCGACCCACCGCAACATCCAGCGCGGCACTGGCAGGCTGCGCGTGGCGCCAAAGCCCAGCCAGCGCCGCAGAATGGCCATCAGGTCGGCTATACGCATCGGCTCCGACCCCACGGCATCCACCACCACGCCCATGGGCAGCGGCCGCTGCAACAGGCGCCAGATCGCCTCCACCAGATCGTCGATGGCGATGGGTTGCACCATGCCGCCGCCAATATCGGGCATCAGCGGCAAGGCCGCTAAAGCGCTAAACAGGGCCGTGCTGCCCCCACCGCGCCCCACCACCAGCGAGGGGCGAACCACAGCCCAGCCCAAATTCAGTGTCGCCAAGTACTCGTCGGCCGCACGCTTGCTGCGGTGATAAGCGGTGGTGCCGTCGCTGGCACCCAGCGAAGAGATCTGGATCACCTGCGCTATACCAGCCTGCGCCGCACCATCGAACAGGGCCATGGCGCCTCGAGCATGGACGCCATCATAGTCCGCTCGGGCAGCCAGGATGCCCGCACAGTTCACCAGTGCGTCATGGCCCCGCAACCGCTGCGCCCAGACGGCAGCATCGTTCTGGGCCAGATCGCATGCCATGTCCGCACCGCGCCTTCCTGCCACCATCACGGCGCATCCTTCAGCGCGCAGCCGCCCGGCAAGATGCCCACCGATAAAGCCGCCGCCCACGATCATCACGCGCATCGCGGCCTCCTCAATCGATCACCGGGCGAGGCACGCGGCGCCACACGGACAGCCCCATGCCAAGCATCGCCATCAAGATTCCAGTCAAGGTGCAGGCCACAGTGCCCTGGATCAGTTCGGTAGGATCGGTGGCAATCCGCGCCATCGAGACAAACAGCAACGGCAGCGCGATCATCATCACCACCGACCACACCGTCCAGAACGAGGAGCGCTCTTCGGTGCCGCACAATTCGGAGAGCAGGATCGCAAGCGGGCGACGCAAAACAAAAGCCGCCAGCCCCGCCAGCACCAGTGTGACGGCATAGGTGAGCAGCAAGGCGGCAATCGGGATCAACATAGCATGGCTCCTTTCGCGTAGGGGCGGTCTGGGAGACCGCGTCATGCCCCCTGCATCGCAACTGGCATGCCAATTGCGAGGATCGCCGGAAAAGCGGGGTTTTTTGCTCTCTGAAACGCCCCCTGAATGTTAACGACGTGAACGGGAACGCGTGATATGCTGTCAACGATGGATACAGCACCGAGTTCAGCTTTGGGCATCATGGCCTATATCGGCGCGCTGGGCCTGACCGCACTGGCCAGCTTTGTGCTGGCAGGCTTTGTGGCCGCCAAGGCACGCGCCTTGCCGGGGGCATGGACGCTGGTGGCGTTCCTGTGCGGGGTTGCGCTGTGGAGCTTGGCGATGGCCGTCCCCGCGTTGCTGGGCGCCAGCGCGGCGCCGTTTACGCTGACGGTGATTGCGCTATCGCCATTGCCCGCGGCGGCTTTTGTGCATCTGGTGTTCGCCTTTGCGCTGTGCGGTGCGCTGCGTCCGGTGGCTTGGGTCAGCTATGGCGTGGCCAGTATGGCTGTGGTTGCTGGGCTTGCTTTGGGCGTGGGGCGGATTGCGCCGTGGCATGGCTTTGCGGGAGCCTTTGCGCCCTCGCTGGTGGGCTGGGGTGTGCTGGGTGTGACGGCGGCGCTGTCGGTGGCGGGGCATCTGCGGCTGCTTCAGACATGGCGGCAGCAGAGCGGGCTCCACCGCGATCAGGCGGGCGCCGTGTTTGTATCGAGCGGGATCGGCCTGCTCGCGCTCACCGGCTTTACCTTTCCCGCGCTGGGTATTGAGGCCTATCCTTGGCCGGTTCTGGCGCTGCCGCTCTACTCGGTGGCGCTGGTCTATGCGGTGCTGCGCCATCGTTTCATGGCCGCTGATGTGTGGGCGCGCCGGGGCTTGGTGTGGGTTTTGTTGCTGGCGGGCGCGGGCGGTGCGGCGGCGCTGATCGCCACGCTGCCACTGGCGCTGGCCGGGCGGCCAGAGGGTTTTGTGGCGACATGGGCGGCCTTGGCAGGCGCCATGGCGCTGGGGCTATTGGTGATGGCGCCGCTCAAGCGGCTGACCGACCGGCTGGTGTTCCCCGGCGCAAGGCTAGATGTGGAGCCGTGGCGGGATGCCTTGGCGCAGACGGCAGACGAGCGGGCGCTGGAAGCGTTGGCCAATGCCATGCTGCGCCAACATCTGGGCCTTGCCGAGGATGGACCGCGATTAGCCGTTGTGGGCGAGGCCGTGACGCTGGTCGGATGGGACGATGCGCCCGCCGCCCTGCGTCACACCGCCGCCCGCGTCGCCGCGCTGGTCGAGGAAGCCGCCCGCCGCCTCGCCAGCGCCAGCCGCATGGTGGAGGCCGAGCGCGAAGCAAGGCTGGCCGAACTGGGCGCACTGGCGGCGACTATCGCGCACGATCTGCGCAATCCGCTTGGCATTGTGCAGATGGCCGCCACCGGCGCTCCGCCCGAGGTACGCGCCGAGATTGGTGAGCAGGTGGGACGGATGAACGCGCTCGTCACCGATATTCTGGATTATGCGCGGGCTTGGACCCTTGCGCCGCGCTCCATCGAACTGGCGCCCTATCTGGCCGGATTTGGCGTGCCGGTGAATGTGCCCGAGGACATGGTGCTGCATGCCGATCCAGCCGCCTTGCGCCGGGCTTTGGACAATCTGGTGGACAATGCGAAAGCAATGGGCGGCGATTGCAGCATCATAGCCGATGGAAGCAGCATCGACATTTGCGACAATGGCCCCGGCATTGCGGCGGAGATTGCCGACAGCCTGTTCAAACCCTTCGTTTCCCGCCGCCCCGGGGGCACGGGGCTCGGTCTTGCGATCGTGCGCCGCATTATGGAGGCGCATGGCGGCACCGCCACGCTGGCCCGGCGCGAGGGTTGGACCACCTGTTTTCGCCTGACATTTGGGGATTGCGCATGATCCTGCTGGCCGATGATGAACCCGCTTTTCAGCGTCTGACCGCAGGCTGGCTGCGCGCGCAGGGGCATGAGGTAACCACTGTGGGCGATGGCGATGCCGCGCGCGCCGCTTTTGCGCAGCACCGGCCTGATGTGGTGCTGCTCGATCTGGCGATGCCGCCCCATCACGATCCGCAAGCGGGCATTGCGCTGATCCCCGACTTTGCGCCTGCGCCGGTGGTGGTGATGACCGGCCATGCAGATCAGGCGCTGGCCATGCAGGCGATCGAAGCGGGGGCATGGGATTTTCTCGCCAAGCCGGTTGATCCCGATCTGCTCAAGGTTGTCGTCGCCCGCGCGGTGGAGCGGGCAAGACTGGCGCAGGAATTGGCCCAGTTGCGCGCCCGCGATGAGGCCAGCGAGGACATGGGATTGATCGGCCACTCGCCGCCGATGGTCGCCTTGCGCGCGCTGATCCGCCGCGTGGCGCCCACCACCATGCCGGTGATGGTGCTGGGTCCGAGCGGCACGGGCAAGGAACTGGTTGCGCAGGCCATTCACGCAGCCTCTGCGCGCGCGAAGGGCCCGTTGGTACCCGTGCATTGCGGGGCGGTTCCGGCTGACTTGCTGGAAAGCGAGCTGTTTGGGCATCTCAAGGGCAGTTTCACCGGCGCCCATGCCGACCGCGCTGGCCTTGTGGAGGTGGCGCATGGCGGCACGCTGTTCCTCGACGAGATTGGCGAGATGCCGCCTGCCATGCAGGTCAAACTGCTGCGTTTTCTGGCCGATGGCACCTATCAGCCAGTCGGCGCGCGCGAGATGCGTCAATCCGACGTGCGCATCGTCGCCGCCACGCATCGCGATCTTACCGCCGCCGTCGCCGATGGCACGTTCCGCGAAGACCTTTATTATCGCCTGAAGGGACTGGTGCTGTCGACGCCAAGGCTGGATGAACGGGGGGCGGACAAGGCGTTGCTGGCGCAGATATTCCTGCGCCGTGCGGCACCTGAGGCGCGTTTTGGGCCTGAGGCGTTGGATTGGATCGCCCAGCGTGCCTGGCCGGGCAATGTTCGCGAATTGCGCGCTGCGGTGGAATGCGCGGCGGCCTTGGCGCAAGGTGCTGCGATCGGCGTCGAGGATCTGGCCTTTGCCACGGGAGAAATCGCGCCCATCACTTCGCCTGCCGAAAACTTGACGCTGGGAGAGGATGTGGCCGCATTGGAACGGCGTCGGATCGTTGAGGCGCTTGAACGCACCGGCCACAACCACACACACACCGCCCGCGATCTTGGCCTCTCGCGCGTGGGGCTGCTCAAGAAAATGGACCGGATGGGATTACGGTAGCCGCCGCCATGTCGGACGTTCAGCCGCTTTTGAAGCTCGTCGATACCGGCCATTCGTTAAGGTAAGGGCCTCGCCGTCGCTAATCGATGGCCGCGCCAACATAGCGAGTGTCGCTTGGTCCCATGCCCGTAATGTAGACGGTCGCGCCTTCACCACCGGTCCGGGCAAAATGGGTATCGTCAGCCGGCTCGGTATAGAAACTGCCCGGCAACAGGGCACGTGTTGCCGCCTCATTCGCGACAGGGCCGTATCCAAAATGCCAAACGCCTGAAACGACCACCGCCGTCCGATCGTCGCGATGGGTATGGGCGGCGATGCGCGTATTGGGCGGTACCTTGATCGAGATGGTGTAGAGACCCGGCCGCGCCGGATCGCCCTTGAGCAATCGCGTCTCGATCCTGCTCAGTCCCGACGTTCCCGCCCCGGCCGCCACGACGGGGAGAGCGAGCGCCTCATCAGGCGATAATCGGCGCTGGAGTTCGCTTGGTCCTGTGGCCGCCGCCAGCAGCAGCGCCGAGAGCGCGGTGCTTCGGTGGATGCCGCGCCTCATCGCTCCGCATCCAGGAAATCCCGTACCATCTTCACGGTCGCTTCGGGCTGCTCTTCCATCAGCCAATGGCCCGAGTTCGGAATAACGCCTTGCGTCACATCGCTCGCAGCAAATCGCATGACTGTAGCCATGGTCGGTCCGAATGAATTCTCGCCGCCGATCGCAAGCACCGGCATGGTAAGCTTGCCCTGCGCGAGGAAGGCCTTGTCGTCGATGGCGTCCTGATCGAACGCGGCGAACTGGGCAAAGCCGGCATGCATCGCACCGGGCGCCGCATAGAGGCGGGCATAATGCTCGCGGGATGCCTCGCTGAACTTCGCGGGGGTGGCCGAGAACTCGTTCCAGAAGCGGTCAAGATAGATGCGTTCCCGGCCGGCGACGAGGCGCTCCATGTCGGGCCCACCGAAGCGAAAATGCCAGAGGAGCGGATTCTTGAGAATCTCTTCCCATGGCCCGACACCGGGAAGCGGCGCATCCATCAGGATGAAGCGCTTGACCCGGTCACGGTTCTGGGCGGCAAAGGCATAGCCGACCATGTTGCCGATATCATGCGTGACGAGGTCGACCTCGTCGATCTTCAGCGCGTCAAGCAGACCCGCCATGTCGGCGCCCTGCGTCTTCTTGTCAAAGCCCGAAGCTGGGCGCGCTGAGAGACCCAAGCCACGCAGATCGGGAACGATGACAGTGTGGTCGCGCATAAGATCTCGCGCGAGGGGCGCCCACATGTCGCCCGTTTCGCCGTAGCCGTGAAGGAGGAGAACGGCCGGGCCCTTGCCGCCTATTCGAACATGGAGAGTCGTTCCGTTGGTGGGGACTTCCTGCGTCTTGAAAGCAGCCGGAAAGATGAAATCCTGCGCAAGCGCACACGCGGGTGTCATAAGCAGGGCGAGGGCCACAAAAATGACTGAAAAGGCTGATGGCTTCATGGCTCTCCCCACTGACGATATGAGCGGCAAAGCCGATCGGCACATGGCGCAGTTGCTTGGCAGTTGCTCGCTTTCGACTTTATGCTTGGCGAAAAGACCTCAGGAAAGGCCGGAAGGTCCGAACCAATAAGCCGGGAAACGCGAACGATGAAACTGGATGGACTGATCGCCTTTGTGACCGCAGCGGACTGCGGCTCGATCAATGAGGCGGCGCGGCAATTGCGCCTGTCAAAGTCGACGGTCAGCGAGCGGCTGACCGACCTGGAGCACGCCTTGGGTGCCAAGCTGGTGAGCCGGAACAGTCGTCAGTTCGTGCTGACCGAAGATGGCTCGGCGCTGCTGGACCGCGCGCGCCGGATCGTCACCGAAACGAGGGAGGCAAAGGAGGATCTGGCGCGTCGTCGCGGCAAAGTCTCGGGTCCGCTCCGCCTTGCAGTTCCGCGTGCCTTCGGTGACCTGCACCTGGGACCGATCCTTTACGATTTCATGGACCTTTATCCCGAGATCAGCGTCACGGCCGATTTCGACGACCGGATCAGCGACTTCGGCAACGCTTTCGATGCGCTTGTCCGCATCAGCCCGCAGGAACTGCCAAAGATCGCGACGGAACAACTTACGATAAGCCGTCGCACGCTGGTGGCAGCCCCCGCCTATCTCGATCGATATGGGAGGCCGCAATCAGTTGAGGATCTCGAGCATCATAAGGCCATCCACTATATGGAGCGTGGCCCCGACGACTGGGCCTTTAAAGCCGAGATCGAGCGCGTCGTCGCGCGGGTCGAGCCTAGGCTTCGTGTCACCTCATGCTACGCCATGCGGGACGCTGCCATCGCGGGGCTTGGTATTGCGTGGCTGCCCACTTTCCATAGTTACGAGGCGATCAAGGCCGGCACACTCGAAATGCTTGAAATAGGCGTCGACCCCGATGTCACGCCCATCAGTTTGGCTTATCAAGGCACTCTCGGCGAGTCAGCAAAGCTCCGGGCGCTGATCGATCATCTGAAGCTCGCTTTCGGCAATCCGCCCTACTGGGATGAGGGCCTCGATCTACCAGACTTGTGACGCATCTTGGCACCGCTGGAGCTTTCCATGTTCGGCTCTCGCCGACAAACCGGTCGTTCGACGGACCGAATCCGCTCCCTGGAAGCTGCCCTCCGTTCATCGAACTATTTCGAGGTTAGCGACCGACTGGCTTTGGGACAAAGCCGTCAATCCCAACTGCGCTGGCGATCGACAGCTTTTTGTGAGACCGGACCTTCGAGCTATCTCCATGAAAATTCGTGCCGGATGCCATGGCCTGAAGTAAAAAGAGCGACACCCAGCTCTGGAAGAGACGAGAGGTCGCGTGACGCTCGAGATAGCTTCGCTGCGCGGAGGAGCCTGCCTATGCCGGCCGAACCGCCCTCAGGATCATGTCCAGCGTCGCAGTTTCTGTAATTGGCGTAATCTCATCCCTCGAGAACCATCGCCGGAAGAAAAGCGAGCCGATGGCCATCGCGATGACGTCCGAAGTCTCACAGGCGTCCGCTATGTCACCACGCGTTCTCGCACGCTCGATGGCGATCGAAAAAGGCTCCATGAAGCCGCGATGCAGGGCGGCCTGCATCGCGCGCAGCTCCGGATCGCGTTCGGCAGCATCGATGATCGACGGATAGACCGAACTCCAGTTCGCGGATGAAAGCTGATCCGCCAAGGCGGTGAGGAGGCGTTGCAAATCCCCTTCCAAACTGCCGGTATCGGGCGCTTCCATCGCCCCCCCAAGCCTGGAACAGGCATCGATGAGCAAGGCAGAGCGCGAAGGCCAGTGGCGGTAGATCGTGGTCTTGGAGACACCGGAATGTCTGGTGATCTCGTCGATGCTCACGCCGCCGATTCCGCTGGCAGCGAGCTGACGGTAAGTCTCGGCCAGCACCCTCGCCTTCGAGCGCTCAACCCGCTTGTCAACATTCCTGTCCAATCCGGCCACATTCACCTTGCTTGACTCAAAGATACGATACCGTATCGTACTAAATTACGGTACAGTGCGTTATCGCTGCTCATCTCCTCGGTCGCAACCGGAAAGGAAACAATCATGAAATTCGCCAGCACCCGTCTCGTCACCGACGATGTCCCGGCACTGTCTGCCTTCTATGAGGAGCTGCTTGGCGTGACGGCCAAGGGCAACAGCGACTATGTCGAATTGCACCCGGGCGGCGCGATCCTGGCTATCGTCAGCCGTGGTTCGGCCGTCTTCATGCATGGGGGCGAATGGGTGGCCGCTGCCAACCGTTCGGCGATCCTCGAGTTCGCAGTCGAGGACGTCGATCACGAACAGGCGCGCATTGCACCGTTCGTAAGCGAGTGGCTGCAGCAGCCCAAGGACATGCCATGGGGCAACCGGTCGATGCTGTTCCACGATCTGGACGGCAACTCGATCAACTTCTTTACGCCTCCGGTCTCCGCGGCCTGAGCAATCCGGTTGCGACGAAACCCGCCGTTCGCGTTCCCGCTGTCATACGGCAAAGGTCGACTGCTGCCGGAAGCTAATGCCGGGTCGTGGAGCCGCTGCTCGCGCTAATCGCTGTGGGCTGCCATTGATGGCAGCCGCCGACCTTGGTGTGCTTGATCAAGTGAGCCGACGTCGCCGGAAATCACGTCCGCCGGATGCCAGCGACCATCCGTTCCCAATTGCCATGCGCGATGGCCATCCGGTCCGAATCGGACAGGTCCGCATTTTCAAGGAAATGACGCGCACCGTTTGTGGGGATGAATCGGTACGGATAATCGCTCGAGAACATGATGCGCTCCGGGCCGAGCACTTCGAGTGCCCATCGCAGATAACGCTGGCTCCACATGCCGCTGGGGGTCACCGAGACATTCTGCCGAAAATAATCGGACACAGGCCGGTCCAGCTTCGTGACGCGGGCGAGACCGTCGATGCGCTCGAGATAGAACAGGACGACCTCGCCCCAATGGCCGGTGATCAATTGCAGATCGGGGAAGCGGTCGAACACGCCAGCGAGGATCATGCGCAGGATCTGCACGCCCGTCTCATAATGCCACCCGAGACCGAAGGTCGCAAAGGCGGCGTCCACCTCGTCGCCGAACCCGCTATAAAGAGCGTCGCGCACGGCCGGCATCGGTGATTGCGGATGGATGTAGAGCGGCGCGCGCAGGGCTGCCGCGGTTTCGAAGATCGGCCAGTTGCCGCGATGGTCGAGGTTGCGGTCACGTGTGCGACCGAACAGCATTGCGCCGTTGAGACCCAATCGCGTAACCGCGCGCCTCAGTTCCGCTGCGGCGGCGTGTGGGTCTGGCGTGGCGAGTGTAGCTAAGCCCTGGAATCGGTCGGACCGCTGCCTGACGGTGTCGGCGATCAGGTCGTTGATTGACCTCTGTAGCGAGACCGCCTGCTCGGGCTCCTGGCTCTGCAATCCAGGCGCCGTCAGCGAGAGCACCTGAACGTCCATGCCGATCGTATCCATGTCGGCGACGCGACGCTCTGCTAGGTTGATGAGACGAGCACCAATATCACCGCGTTCATGGTGTTGAAGGGCTGGATCGCGCCATGGCGCACCAAGCACGTGCCACGCCGCCAGCACGTCCTGCGTGACGAAATGCTCTTCCAACCCGATGATCTTCATGGCTTCGCCTCACTAGCGCTATCGAACGAACAGGCCGACCGGCCTCACCAGGGAACGGCTTTGCCGTTGCGGTCTAGATAGCGCAGGCCGGGCTTGCCCAGTTGGGCAAGCAACACATCGACGACCTTGGGAATGCTCTCATCGATGCTCAACGGCGCGTCCGGGCCGCCAAGGTCGGTGCGCACCCAGCCGGGCGCGATCAGCACCAGCGCACGCGGATCGTCGGCATGGCGGGCGGCGAAGCTGCGCATATACTGGTTGAGCGCGGCCTTGGTGCCGCGATAAATCTCGTGCCCGCCATTATTGTTGTTGCTGACGCTGCCCTGACCCGAAGACATGATGCCCAGCAGGCCGCTAGCCGGAACCAGATCCTGCAATGTCTCGATGACGCGCATCGGGCTAAGCGCGTTAGTGACCATCACATGGATGAATTCCTCGGTCGAAACCTGGGCCATGGTTTCGTCCTGAGTCTTGTTGGCGGTCCCGGCATTGTTGAACAGCATGTCGAACTGGCGCCCGGCAAGACGGTCGCGCAGCGCCACAATCTGATCCGGCGCGGTGATGTCGAGCGACTGAATCTCGACCCGATCGGGATGCTGGTCCGCCAGGTCGTGGAGCTTGGTGCGCGCTTCACCCCGCACCGTGCCGACGACATGCCATCCTTTTTTCACGAACTCGCCGGCCATGGCGAGTCCAAGGCCACGCGTTGCGCCGACGAGGAGGATGGCAGGGCGCGCGCTGTTTGCGCTGTCTGTGGTCATATCGAGTGCCTTCGATCGTTTCACGAGCATCGCATATGGTCGGCGTTCATAGCTGCGACAGACGCAGCATATGCATCATATAGTTGCATGAGGCGCTATACCACGCGCCGCGTCCCCCTTATGCCATGCGCATGGACGACATCGACCTGAACCTGCTCGGCGCGCTCGACGTGCTGCTCGCCGAAGAAAGCGTGGCCGGCGCCGCGCGAAAGCTCGGATTAAGTGCTTCCGCCATGAGCCGGACGCTGGCGCGGCTTCGGTCCACCACGGGTGATCCGCTTCTGGTACGGGCGGGACGCCGCCTGGTGCCGACGCCCCGCGCCCTGGAACTGCGCGAACAGGTCCATGTGCTCGCGCGCGACGTGCGGACGGTGCTCAGTCCTCATGCCGACGATCTGGACGTCGCCACACTCGAACGAACCTTCACCATCCGCGCCAACGAAGGGTTTGTCGAACTCTACGCCGCGCCCCTGGTGGCCAGGGTCACTGAGGCGGCGCCGCACGTCCGGATTCGGTTTGCGCCAAAGCCGCAGAAGGACGCAGGTCCGTTGCGAGAGGGGCTGATCGATCTGGAGATCGGCGTGCTCGGCCAATCCGCGCCCGAGATCCGCACCAAAACCCTTTTCCGCGAAGACTTTGTCGGGGCGGTCCGCGCCGCGCATCCACTGCTCGCAAATCCCATCACGCCCAAACGATACGCCGCCTGCAGGCATGTAGTGGCATCGCGTCGCGGCGTCTTCACGGGGCCGGTCGACGTCGCGTTAGAGACGCTCGGATTGACACGGGACGTGGTCGTCGTCGTTCCCGGCTTTTCGGACGCGCTCCGGATCGCGGCTCAGTCGGACCTGGTCGCGCTGGTGCCGCGCTCTTGCGTTACCGGTCACAAGGCTGGTTCCGCTCCAGGGATTAAGGGCATCGCCACGTTCGACCTGCCCGTCGCCACCACCGGCATCGCGATATCGGTGATGTGGCATCCGCGCATGGATGCCGACGCGGGCCATCGCTGGTTGCGCGGGCTGGTTCTCAGCGTCTGCAGGAAAAATAGCTGAAACCGCCACTACTCGATGACCGCAAATCTCGATGACCGCAAATAGCGCGCCGCTCACGAATCCATCGTCGTTGGGACATTTCGGCCGTTTCCTAGTCGCCTGTCGAATGGCGGAGTTCGCCGAAAGCGGCCCTCAGTTGGCCCCCCTAAATGGCGGAAGCGCCGAACAATCCGGAACGGCTCTTTTTCAGAGCGCAGTTGAGGGGAGCAGACGTTCACCAGAAGACTAGGCTAGAAGCTCGCACTTACCCGTGCCGAGGACGCGACCGAGCCTGAAGTTGTTCACCTTTCGACGCACGTAGTGGGCGCTAGGCGATCTATTGATTGTTTTAAACCTATGGTGCCGCCCAGGCGTTCTCGGATAAGTTCCAAGCCCTTTTCAGCGTTAGCTTGCAAACCGCATACGAATAAATCGACCGCGGCGGTGCCGCACTCTGGCCATGTATGGATGGAAATGTGAGACTCCGCCAGGAGCACCACCCCGGTGACACCCATCCCCGGGCCGAAGTGGTGGAGCCGCAAGTCGATCAGCGTGCCCCCGGCCGCGGTAGCTGCCTCGCGCAAGATATCGGCAATCGAGGCGACATCGTCCAGACCACTGCATTGCTCGATGTCGGCGATCAGATGCAGGCTGGTTCCCGGTGGATGGGCCATGTCAGGCCAAGCTCTCGTGCGCGATGCCGAGATGCGCAAGCGCCGCTTCCGCCGCCACGATGCCGCGATAATGCGCCTCTTCGAACAGCGATAGACCGCTCAGGTCCGAGTGCGCGAACAGGATCGGCGGCTCGGCTGCGATCGCCGCATGGCGCGCAGGGAGGGTGAGGAAGCCGGGCGTCGGGCGGATCATCGCATGGCCCCAACGCCAGACGTCGATGCCCTCGATCGCGCCGCCGAGATCGGGATTGATGGCGAGCAGGTCCTCACGCACGATCCTCTGCCACTCGGCCAGCGAGCGCACCATAAGTATCTTGCGTGCCTGCTCCGGGGTCTGGCGCGAGAGGGGAAGGTACCAGGTCAGGACGGTCGCACCATCGCCGCCGCTCTGGGTCTGGTGGGTGGCGACGACGTAGCCTAGCGAGCCGCTGGCGGTGGAGACGTTGTCCCAGGCGAGGCCCACACCCTTACCGCCCGGCCGTCTGCTCACGGTGACGTTTGCGACGACCCAGGGCGCGTACGAGAAGCCGTCGTCGCGGACCTTGCCGCCGACAACGTGCGCGGCGACGAAGTGCGGCATGGCGACGATCGCAGCGCGCGCCCTCACCCGGCGGCTGACGTTCGTTCCGTGATCGAACACGTCGACCACTGCGCCATCACCATCCCGCTCGATTCGGAACACGCTATGCGCAGGGCGCAGGTTCGCGGTGATCGTATCCGCCATCCGCTTCACGAGCCGACCGTTGCCTTCCGGCCAGGTGAGTTCGCGATCTCCATCCCCGTCGGCCGCCCAGCCCCGACGGGCACAGAAGTAATGGATGCCGGCCCAAGCCGAGACATGCTCGGGCTCGCTGCCGTAGTCGTCGCGGCAGCAGTAGCGAAGGTACATCCGCAAACTCGGCGCGTCCAAACCTTGCGCGTCGAGCCACTGCGCGAAGCTCAGGCGATCGAGGCTCGTGAACCGCGGGTCTTGGCTGGACAAGGCCATCGGGCTGGTGAAAGCAGGACGACCGTCTGTTCCGGTGTCATGGCGAAACTGCGTCATGCGCTCTTCGAACGCGCGCCATTGACGGCGCTCGTCCTCGGAAAGGCCGGCCGCGGGGATCAGGCCCTCCTGCCAACGGCCGCGCCAAAGCAGCCGCTCCTCCAGATCGGCGCAGAGCTGGTAGGGGTCGTAGACCGGCGCGCCATCCTTCTCGCCGACGATCATGCCGAACTGCGTGAGCATGTGCCGCAGCGCGCGGGCCTCGCGAGTGGGCACGGGCAGGTAGTGCGCGCCGAGCGGGTAGGCGCTGACGCGATTGTGCCCGGAGCGTGCATTGCCGCCGGTGTGGTCTTCCAGCTCGAACAGCGTGAACCGCCGAAAACCCGCTTCGGCGAGGCGCCACCCTGCCGCGAGACCAGCGGCCCCGCCCCCGGCGATCACGACGTCGACCTCCTCGATCGCGCCGCCGGGTTCGGGAAAGCGCCTGTCGCGCAAGAGGTGCCCGCGCCGCCAATCCGCGCCGCCGAGTTCTCCCGCCATGGCCGGCTCGCCGCAGCCCGGCAGCGCCAGCGCGCCCGATGCGGCGACAGCGCCGGCCAGAACCCCGCGCCGGGAGGCCTCAGCTTTCATACGGCGCCCACTCCTGGGCGAAGCTGCGCACCAGCGCTTGGTTGTCGAGGCGGTTCACCGGCGTCGGCCGGCGTGCCATGTCGGGTGGGAAATCGAACATCGCGCGCTCGGTCGCGGCAGTCAGGAAGCGCAAGTGCGGCGGCAGGTGGACGCCGTCGCCGATCGGACGGTGCGCGGCCAGCGTGAAGCCCCACTCGCCGAAGCTGGGCACATAGGCGTGGTAGCCGCGCGTCGACAGTCCCGCCGCTTCGAGCGTGCTGGCGACGGTCCAGTACGAGCGCGGCGCAATCAGCGGCGACGTGCTCTGGACCGTCATCACGCCGTCCGCTGCAAGCAGCCGCGCGACCTCGCGATAGAAGCTCTCGGTGTAGAGCTTGCCGAGCGAGAACTCGGTGGGGTCGGGAAAGTCGACGATGATCGCGTCGTAAGGCCCGCGCGCCTCTCGCACCCAGCGAAAGGCATCGGCATTGTGGATGGTCATCCGCGGCGACGAGAGCGAACTCTGGTTAAGCTGCGCCAGCTGCGGCGTGTCGCGGAACAGGTGCGTCATCTCCGGGTCGAGATCGACCAGGGTGATATGCCGCACCCGCCGATCATGCAGGATCTCACGCGCGGCGAGGCCGTCGCCGCCGCCCAGGATCAGCACTGAGGCGGGATTGCCGACCCGGCCGAGCACCGGCCAGACAAGGGCCTCGTGGTAGCGGTACTCATCGCGAGTCGAGAACTGCAGATTGCCGTTGAGATAGAGCCGCAAGTCGTCATGCTGCCGGGTGATGACAATGCGCTGGTACGGCGTCGAGCGCGCGTGGATCACCGGCTCACCGTAGAACGCGATCTCCGACCAGCGCTGCAGGCGGTCGGCGTAGAACAGGCCGACGCACAGGCTTGCCGCGACGATCAGCGCTGCCACGAGGTCGAGGCCGGCGCGACGTTGGCGGCGCAGCTCGTAGAGCAAGGCCAGCGCGACGCCGACGTTGGCAAGGCCGAACACGAAGCCGGTGCGGATCATGCCGAGCCGGGGCACCAGCACCAGCGGGAACAGCAGCGAGGCGATCAGCGCACCGACGTAGTCGTAGGTCAAGACATTAGAGACCAGCTCGCGAAAGCCGAAGCGGTGGCGCAGTATGCGGATCAGCAGCGGGATCTCCAGGCCGACCAGCACGCCGATCGCCAGAACCAGTGCATAGAGCACGATACGAAAGTCGCTGACGATCGGGAACAGCAGGAACAGCCCCGCGGCCGACCATCCGCCCAAAGCGGCGATCAGCACTTCGACCCGCAGGAAGACGCCAAGCTCGTCCCGCTTCACATGACGCGAGAGCCAGCTGCCCAGGCCCATGGCGAACAGGTAGGTGCCGATCACCGTCGAGAACTGGGTGACGCTGTCGCCGAGCAGGTAGCTCGCCAGGGTGCCAGCCAGCAATTCGTAGATCAGTCCGCACGTCGCGACGACGAGGACCGATACCAGCAGGATCAGCGCCAGCGATGCGGGGGGCCGGTCGTCGCCATCGTCGGTCGCGGGCGCCACGTCATCAGCCATGCACGGCAGCGGCGATGATGTTCGAGATGCCGATCGCCACCACGCCCGCGAGCAGCGCCACGGCCATGTTCTTACGCTCGATGATCTCGCGCCACAGCTCGCCGGGGGTCAGCTTGTCGACCAGGACGAAGCTGAAGATGAAGATGACGATGCCCAGCGCCGCGTAGAGCAGCGTGGCGAGGAATATGGACAGTGTGAGCATCAGGAGGCCCTTTCCAGGTTGCTTCGCGTCATTTGTGCGTGGACCCGCCATAGAAGGCGTGCCCGCCACGGACCTCGTCGGAGAACGGCGACCAGGCGTAGTACGACGCGCTCAGTGCGCCCGAGACGAGCAGCACCGTCCAAAGAATGTAGACGAACAGACGCCAGCTCATTCCTGGTTCCTCACGCGACGCCAGGTGACCAACAGCGGCACGGCCATCAGCAGCAGCAGAAGCGTCCAGAAGTTGCCCCAGGGCACGCTCCCGGTCCTCGCCTCCACCCGCACGTCGAGCACTTCGGGCGCGTTCCAGCCGCTCGCCTGGGGAGCCTCGTCGACCGGCCAGGCATGGGCTTGAGCATCGGCGTAGATATCGTAGGTGCCGCGCGGCAGGCGGCCGAACTGGGTGTTCGTCGCCCGGCTGCCCTCGCTCCATGCACCATCGGAGTCGCGGCCGCTGTAGTGCTCGACCAGGCCATAGCCGTCGACCGACTGGCCGGTGGAGCGGTCGACGATGCTGTAGTCGATGTCGACCCAGCGGTTCTCGAAGTCCGACCCTTGCGCGTGAATCGTCACGAACTGCCAGGGGCGCGCGATGGCGATGGTGCCTATCAGCTGCCCTTCGCGGGTGGTGCCGAACGGCGCCTTGATGGCGCCGACCGCGCGCTGCGTCGGCCCGGCCAGCACCAGCATGAGCACCAGCGCCATGATCGCGGCGACGGTGGAGATCAGATACATGCGCGGCAAGTCGTCCGAGTCATCCGCACGCGAGACGTACAGCGACCGCCGCTTGTTCACCGGATCATCACGCTTCAGCCCAAAGGCGCTTTCGATCTCGCGAGCGCGCACGGGCACTAGTAGCGTCCAGTTGACCTCGCCATCGGACTCCTCGAGCGAGAGACTGTTGTTGCCGCGCTCGAAGGAGGAGCAGCGCGCACGATCGCCTCTGGCCACGCGCCAGTAGAATTCGCCGACGACCGTTTCCGTCGTGGCGTCGGGTTGATGCATGGCGCGGGTGTATCGCGCCCCGCGCCAGGTGACCGAGTCGACATCACCCTCGGGCCGGTCAAGCAGCATCGTCCCGAACTGCCACTCGCCCTCAGACGCCACCAGCCAGCGATAGCCGATGTAGGGGTTGAACAGGAGGTACTCGTCCCAGGTGGCCTCACCATCGCTGCGGCGCAGGGCGCCGATGACCTGCCACTCGGTGCCGAACAGCGTCCCGCGAACGCCCGGAGGCAGCGTGAAGGTCGCAGCCTCGCGGTTGTACGCGGCGATGAGTGCGACTTCCGGGCGCGAGATGTCGACGATCGAGCCGCAGTAGCGACACCCCAGGCTGACCGAGTAGCCGGCGGCCCGCACCTCCAGCGAGCCGCCGCAGTTGGGACACGAGACAGTGCGCACGCCGCTCACCGCATCGCCTCTGGCACGGTCCAGCCCTCGATCTCGCGCAAGCCCTTGGGCGACAGGCCGGCAAGCTCGAACCACCAGCCAAGCCAGGCCGTCGTGCCCTCCGCATCGCGCTGCAACGACAGGGCGCCGCCGCTGGGCGCGCGAAAGTCGACGTTAGTCATCTGCCATCCGGACAGCGTCGGGAACGGCAGGTCGCCCTCGCTGCCCAGGCACTGCGCGTCCTTTACATCGGTCACCTGGTACCCCTCGCCATCGATCTCGAGGTCGCTGCCGGGGATCAGCGTGCCGCCGTGCACGAGGGTCTGCGCCAGCGGTCGCTCCAGGATGTCCGGCCGCTCGACGGTAAGCATGAACATGCCCATCGCTTCGGCCAGCCAGCGAGCGGAGCCATCGTCGGCGCGCAGGAACCACTCGTTCCAGGACCCGGCGCTCCAGCCCCACCGCACGCGGCCGACAGTGACCATGTGCAGTCCCGCGACGGTGAAGGACGTGTTCAGCTGCACTGGAGACACATCAAACGGCACGACCGCGACCTTGCCGATCACCTCGGCGCTGAGCCCATCGCGCAGCACCAGCGACTGGCAATGCGCGCATGTGGTGTAGGGCACCGCGCCGTCGCGCACGGCGAGGTCCGCCCCGCACGATGGACAGTTAATCACCTAAGCCCCCGGTCTGCAGCGTCAGCGAATGCGCGCGAGCAGCTCGGCCTTCTTCGCGTCGAACTCGCCCTGGCTCAAGGCGCCGATCGTCACCAGCTTGTGCAGCTTCTCGATCGTGGCGAACGGGTCCTCGGCGGGTTGCGCCGATGCCGAGGCGAGAGCCAAGCCGCCGGTCATCGCGCTACCCAGCGCCGAAGCCGCAGCAATGCCAGCGCCGATCGCGGCAACGCCGCCGTCCGCGCCAGCGGCCTGCTCGATCGCTTCGGCGGTCTGGAAGCGGGTATACTGGCCCAAGTCGCCCAGCACCCGCATCGACGAGCCCTTATCGAAGTGGGCCTGAACCGCTTCGGGCAGCGAGACGCTCTCGACGTAGAAGCTGAGGCACTCCAGCCCCCACTGCTGGAACGCCCGATCGACCTCCACCTTGATCCGGTCCGAGAGTGCCTGCTGGTTGGCCGCAAGGTCGAGGAAGGCGATGCCGCCGCCACCCAGGGCCGTCGCGAGCGCGGTCTGGATCGCGGCTCGCAGTTGCGGCTCGAGCGCGCCGACGAGCACCGAACCGAGCGTGCCGACGATGCGCGAAAGGAACGCCTCCATCTCCGCTACCCGGAACGAGTAAGACCCGAAAGCCCGAATCCGGAGCGGCCCGTAATCGGCATCGCGCACTGTCACCGGCTGGACCGTGCCCCACTTCAGGCCCTGCTGCTCCTTGCGCGAGACGAACACGACATCGGACTTGAACGGCGAGCGGAACGCCTTGTCCCAGTTCATCAGGTTGGTCAAAAGCGGCAGATTGGGCGTGTCGAGCGTGTGCAGTCCCGCCTCGAAAATGTCGGCGACGCAGCCTTCGTTCACGAAGATCGCCGTCTGGCCTTCACGGACCGTCAGCTGGGCCCCGTTCTGGATCTCGCGATCTTCGAACGGCACGCGCCAGGCCAGTTCGCCCGGGCTCTCCAGCCACTCGATGACGTCGACGAATTGCTTGCGAAGGAAATCGAACATCTGGCCCTGCCCTGTCTCGAAGTCGACACCCTAGTGCATCTGCTGACGGCAGCAAGAAGGCTTTGCAGCGTGTGCGGACTGGCGACCATGTATGTTTAGCCGAATTTTACGACGCCTGATGACCATGCGCTTTGGGGCGCTTTACCGGCAGCTGCTGTCGGTAACAGACGTTCGCGGTGGATGATCTCAATGACCAACTCTGGTCGTGAACTGCCGCGAGCATAAAGACCCATTTGCAGACGCTTAGGGTGCCCTGTTCGCTTCCCAACTCCAGTTATTTGTTCATCTCGATCTGATCGCCCTTGCAGCCTATCTGCAAGGGCATGCTGCAGGTCGTCCATCATCCCGATTACGTCGTTGAAACTGAGGGAACAGGCACTTTCCTCCACGACAAGTATGCCCTGGTCATGCGTGTGCTGTACGAAAGCCAGGTGCCCATGTCGGTCCACGCGCCCGAGGTCTTGTCTCGAGAATGGCTGGAAGCGGTTCACGATTCGGCCTACGTCGATGAAGTGATCGCTTGCACCGTGCCCGCTGCCAAGCAGCGTCGGATCGGCTTCACGGTCGACAAGCACATCTCTCGGCGAGTGCAGCTCTCAGCGGGTGGAACATGGCTGGCGGCGAAGCTGGCGCTGCAACACGGCTATGCTGCGAATGCCGCGGGCGGCAGCCATCACGCCCTGGCCGATACGGGCGCGGGCTACTGCGTATTCAACGATCTCGTGCTCGCCGCCAACAGGCTGATCGAGGAAGATGACGTCTCGCGCATCCTCATCCTCGATCTCGACGTACACCAGGGCGACGGCACTGCCGACCTTACCGCAGGGCGCAGCGACATCTTCACGCTTTCCATCCATGCGGAGAAGAACTTCCCCACCCGCAAGGCGCGCTCCTCACTAGATGTCGGGCTACCTGACGCAACAGGAAACGCAGGCTATCTTGAAGCTCTTGCCGGATCGCTGCCCATGGTCCTCGACCATTTCGCACCGGAGTTGATCCTGCTGCAAGCAGGCATTGATGCTCACGTGGACGATAAGCTGGGTCGGCTATCATTGAGCGATGAGGGCTTGGCAGATCGCGATCGCTTCGTAGCACTAGAAGCGAAGCGACGTGGGATCCCGCTGGCAAGCACGCTGGGTGGTGGTTATGGCGCGGATCGCCAAGCCGTCGCTTCGCGGCACGCGCGCACGATCCTTGCCCTATCCGCCGCAATCGACGCAGACGGACCCACGTCATAGCTCGGGTTTAATCGGCCGCTTTCCTTTCGGCATCAAGCCGCTCGACAAGCTTCTCAATCTGGTCAGGATTGAGAATCCACGTACGGGTTTTGCGGCCTTCGCGAAACACGGGTCGCGTCAGAAGGATGCGGGCCTGCTCCTTGGCAAAGGGCTTGAAGAGCGAGAAGTGCGTCACGCACTCCAGCATCGATCCGATCAACGGCGTCTTGCCATCAAGATCGATGAGCGTGGCGGGCTGATCCCAAGGGATGTTCATCATCGAGTCCGCCTATCGCAGGATCCAATGAATGAGAATACGGGCTGCATCCGCCTGCGCTGCCACACTGTTGTAAAGCGCTATGACAGGCTGGTCGCAGCCTAAGACTCGGCTTGGAGGCTGGAAATCCAATATTGCCTGACCACCTTGGCGCAGGCTGCGAACCAGAACGCATCTACTTAGGTCCCTGTTGCCGTGGCCTAAGTCAGGCGCTTCATATCACCGGCAGCCATTTTCGGCCGGGGCCGGCCCAATAGCAACTCAACCCAACTGGGTCTGGAAACCCTGCCATCAGGCGAGATCACCCGTGCAGAATAGGCCTTTGCTTCCTAGGCCGTAGACTCATAAACACGGAGCCAGAGCCGCATTGAGGCGAGTTGGACCATGGCGAGGAAGTTGGCGGCCAGCTTGTCGTAGCGGGTGGCAACCCGGCGGAAGTGCTTGAGTTTCGAGAAGAAGCGCTCGATCAGGTTCCGCTCGCGGTAGAGCCAAGTGCTGAAATATGGTTTTGACCGGCGGTTGGACTTTGGGGGGATGTTGGCAAACGCTCCTTTATCGCGGAGAGACGCCCGGATGCGATCGGCATCGTATGCCTTGTCCGCCAGCACGATTGTTCCAGTGCCGACATGATCGAGCAGGTCGTCGGCAGCTTGCCCGTCATGACTCTGCCCGGCGGTCAGGCTCAGTCGGATCGGGAGACCTTGCGCATCGACGACCGCGTGAATTTTGGTCGTGAGCCCGCCTCTGGAACGACCGAGGCAATGATCTCGATCCCCCTTTTTGCCGTCGCGGCCTGCTGATGGGCGCGAACGGAAGTGCTGTCGATCATCTGGATGTCGCCATCATGCGCAGCGGCGATGGCATCCATCATCCGATCCCAGACGCCCGCCTTCCGCCATCGCGCAAAGCGGTTGTAGCAGGTGGTGCGTGGCCCATAGCGTTCGGGCAAGTCGCGCCACGGTGCCCCCGAGCGCAGCACCCAGAAGATACCGTTCAACACGCGACGATCATCGACACGCGGAACGCCCCTCGGCTTGTTGGGCAGGAGCGGCTCGATCACGCGCCACTCGAAATCGGTCAGATCATATCGGCTCATGTCCACGCTGAATCAGGGATCGCGTGAAAAAGAAAGCCTTTCGTCCCCTGCGCCGGTCGCGCAAAACGCTGGCATGAACAACCATTGCTGTAGCCGCATGGCGGCCGATCTCGACCAAACCTGCAAGCAACATGCTGTTCGCTCGGACTGCCCGGACGCCCTCATCGATCAAGTTCGTGGTGGGTACGGTATCATCGTGCACGACGGCGGTAGCAGCGTCATCGAAATCGCCTTCTGCCCATGGTGCGGCGCCAAGCTACCGCCGATCGGCGACCTCGATCTTTCTGATTTATCTGGCGACGATGAGGAACCCACTTAACTCAGCCGTTTATGAGTTCACGACCTAGCTTGGAACAATGGTGTCCATCAACCGAGTACGCGTGGTCGACCTCGAAACCACTGGGCGCACGACTGTCCGCGCGCACAGTGCCTTTGATCACGAGCGCTGATTCCTGACCCAGTCCTTTCAACTGCTCAAACAGTTCCGGCGAGATCGCATTCTTCAAAACCACGCACTGCACGACACCGGTGCCGTCGCGTAGTTGCGGAAAGAGAAGCTTGCCGCTGGAGCGCATGTTATAGAGCCATCCTTTAAGGACTAC
>Ga0207641_10000990_pt1 | contig 29026 bp, 23 predicted proteins | sample KBSSwiS62_FD_184306 | JGI IMG/M metagenome (GOLD analysis project Ga0207641, IMG submission 184306) | Switchgrass rhizosphere microbial communities from Kellogg Biological Station, Michigan, USA - KBS Switchgrass S6-2 (SPAdes) (version 2) | ecosystem: Host-associated > Plants > Roots >... | reverse complement strand
GCTCGGTTATTTCCGAACCTCACTCGGAACTCCGGCGCCGGGTCGGATCACGCCAATCCCCTGTTCGATCGCGATGCTGGTTCCGAACGGCTGCGAGAGACGCTGAAGACGCTCGAGGATGGTCCGGCCGACCTGGGGCGATGCCGGCCGCGGCACGCCGCGATCGGCGCCGCGGGCGGTGTAGCCCAGGTCGATCGGATGAAGCCGGATCTCGGCGACCTGGCCTTTTTCGAACCGACTGGTCGTCACCACGCTCTGGTACCAGACGTCGCCGCCGAACACCAGCCGATTCCACATCGCGTTGAACTCCGCGTCGGTCGCCGAGGCCGGATCCATCTTGTATTGCTCGTACAGATCGCTCGCCACCGGTTCGAGGAGGTCCAGCTGAAAGACGAAGTCGCCGAGGCTGTAGAAGATCGGCTTCCCGCGATAGACCTCGATGCCGCGGATCTGGTGCGGGCCGTGGCCGATGAACTCGTCCGCGCCGGCGTCGATGGCCGCGTGCGCCAGCTTCGGTAGAAAGTCGGCCGGCTCCTGACTCCAGTTGCCCGGCTCGTGCGCGTGAATGGTGACGATGACGAAGTCGGACAGCTGTTTGGCGGCGCGAACGCTCCGGAGGATCTCACGTTCGTCGACCGGATCCATGGTGTAGGTGAAGCCCCTGCGGTCGGCGGCCTTGTAACGGACGCCGAACAGCTCGAGCTCGTCGGCCGGTTCCTGCTCGGGCAGGCGGACCGATCCTGCCGGCTGCTCGTCACGAATCTTCCGCAGCGTGCGCAGCTCGTCGGCGGTCACCAGTGAGTACCGCATCGTTCGCAAGGCATTGACGCCGGGACGTCCGGGCGCCAGGCCGGCGGGCGGCGCGGAGCGCGACAGCGGCGTGAACGTGGACGCGATCGAGATCAGCGCCACGCGGCCTTTGTCGGTGTCGAAGTAACGCGCGGCCCTCGCCGCCGCCCGATGCTCGCCGACGCCGGCGTGCACGATGCCCGCCGCCTCGAGCTCGCGGCTGGTCTGCCTCATGCCGTCGAGGCCCCAGTCGGTGGCGTGGTTGTTGGCGCGCGACATGACGTCGAAGCCGATCGCCTTGAGATCCTGCGCCACCGACGGCGCGCCGATAATCCACACGCCGCCGAATTCCGCCTGGGGCACGGCCGGCGTCCGCGAGAGATCGATGGCGGTCCCTTCGAAGTTGCCGAACGCCGAATCGGCGTCGTGAATGAGCTTCGCGACTGGTCCGAATCCCGGCGTCTGCGACACCGGACGGGCGATGATGCAGTCGCCAACCGCGGCGAGCGTGAAGCCGTCGGCGACGCTCATCGCGAGCTCGCGCTGCGGATCGCGAGGCGCCGGCGGCGGCGGTTGCTGGGCCGCGATCGCGACGCCGGCGAACACCAGAAACGATCCGATGACGCTCGTGCGTCGTGTGCGGGTCATGGCTGCCTCCACGTCACCGGCACTATAGCGGATGCAGAGCCGGCCCTCATCGCCCGAAAAACGGGTTAGGCGGCGACGGCACGGTCGGTGAGCCGGTTTCCGTGCTTCTGGCGCATGAGTTGGAGAGGGCCTGAATGAGAGAACTGTCGACGCTGGCGCTGTTGATGTCGTTGCCGCTCGTCTTTGTCGCTCCATATCACGCGAATGCTCAGGTCGTGGCGACTTCGTTCGAGGAATTGCGGCCGCTGGTCAAATCGGGCGATACGATCTACGTCACCGAGGCGAACGGAAGGAAGACCAGGGCCAGGCTTGGCGAGCTGACCCAGTCGTCCCTGGAGATCCTGGTCCGCAAGACAGGACCGGACGGCCGCGAGACATTCGTGCCGCAATCACGCCTGGCCGAGCGCGATGTGAGACAGATCCAGATCGATCGCGGCGATTCGGTGCTGAACGGCACGCTCATCGGATTGGCCGTGGTCGGCGGCCCCTGGCTCCTGGCCTGCAATCCCGCCACCGATTGGTGCTATTACAACGACGGCGCGAACCTGTACCGCGTCATCGCTCTGATCACATCAGGAATTGGCGCCGGCATTGGCGCCCTCGTTGACGCCGGAATCAGAGAGCGCGTCCTGGTCTATTACCAGTCGCCCACGCGTGGATCATCCGGCATCGGTGTCTCGCCGTTCGCGTCGAAATCGGCGGCCGGCATGCAGCTGACGTGGCGCTTCTAGCCGCGCAGGGAGTTTCATGACCATGACCACCCGTGTCCGTTGCGCCAGGTTTCTCGCGTTGCTGCTCGTGGCGATGCTGCCGGTGGCGCCAGCCGGCGCCCAACAGGTCGCGACCAGTTTCGAGGAGCTGCGAAGACTGGTGACGCCGGGAGAAACGATCTACGTCACCGACGCCCGCGGCAACGTCAGCAAGGGAAGGCTCGCGGGACTCTCCGCGGGGTCCCTGCAACTCCAGGTTAACCGCGATGCGGTCGCGCCGCCGGTCAGCCTGTCCGAATCCGACGTGAACAACATCGCCGTCCATCGGTCCGATCCGTTGTGGAATGGCATGTTGATCGGATTTGCTTCGGGCGCTGTCCCGGTCGCATTGATTGGCGCCGGGGCGTCGGCCTCGGCGGGCGAAGTTGCCGTCGTGACCGCTGGCTACGGAGTCATCGGCCTCTTGACCGGTCTGTTGATCGACGCTTTGAACAAGGAAAAGGCGACGGTCTTTGTCCACGGACCCGGGCCGCGATCGACACGCATGCAGGTGTCGCTGTTCGGGTCGAAGGCGGGGATTGGCGTCCAGGTCTCCGCTGGACGATGAAGCATGGTGCCTGCGGCGAACCGGCGATAATCGTGTAGCGGGTCAGACACGGGTCAGAGTGGTGTCAGAGTGGTGTCTGACCCCGGCCTGCGATCACCGGCCTGCGATCATAGGCGCTCGAGACGTGGCAAATTCTGCGATGTTGGCACGCGTTCTGGCGTTGGCGGTAGCCGCGGTCGGTGTCGGTGTGTGTGCTGTCGCCTGCGATCGCGTGCCGGCGTCGAGCCACGCAACCCCCGCGCCTCAATTTGCCGCGCTCGTCGACGAATACCTCGATCAATTCGCGCGACGCCATCCCTCGATTGCCGCGGGCAATGGCCTTCACGCGCACGACGGGGAACTCGAGGACTTCTCGGCGCCGGCAATTGCCGCGGAGATCGACTGGCTGCGGGGGTTTCGACGCCGGATCGACGCGGTCGATCCAGTTGCGCTGACCCCTGACGAACGCGTCGACCGCCGGATTCTGCAGGGCGTCATCGACGGATGGCTGCTCGATCTCGACACCATCCGCACGTGGGCGCGCAACCCGATGATCTACGCGTCCGCGATCTCGGATGGCGTCCACAACCTGATGACCATGGAGTCGTCGCCGGCGGCGTCGCGCGCGAGGCAGGCGACGACGAAGCTGACCGCGGTGCGGCGCCTGCTCGCTGCGGCCCGCGAGAACCTGCGCACCCCGCCTCGGGTGTTCGTGAGCCGGGCGATCGTGATGTTCCGCGGCGCCGCCGACCTGATGGCCCGCGACCTGCCGCTGGCGTTCGCCGACGTCGCCGATCGGACAGTTCAGAACGGCCTGACGTCTGCGGCCAACGATGCCCGCCAAGCCATCAACGAATACACCGCGGACCTCGAATCGAAGGTGCTCCCGAACGCAACCGATGCGTATGCGATCGGCACCGCCAGCGTCGAAGCGCGGTATCGCGCTGAGGAGCTGATCGATATTCCGGCGGCGACGTTGCTGGCGATTGGCGAGCGCGAGCTGCAGAAAGCACAGGCCGACTTCGAAGCGACCGCCTCGCGTGTTGAACCACGCCGGCCGGGACGATCAGCGTTGGAGGTCTGGCGCAGCGTCCTCGACGACCATCCGAAACGGGGAGAACTGCCGGCGGCAGCCCAGAAGACGGTCGACGAGCTGCTGGCCTTTATCCGCGAGCGGCGTCTCGTGGACCTGCCGGAAGGAGAGCGCGTCGTTGTCGCGGCCGCTCCGGCGTTCGATCTGGGTCTGGCGTCGATGCACTCGTCGCCGCCGCTCGAGCCGCATCCGGTCAAGAGCTTCTACTACGTGACCGATGCGCAGGCCGACTGGCCTGCCGAGCAGCAGAACGCGTGGCTGCAGAAGTTCAACTACCCGACGCTCGCCGACATTTCGGCCCACGAAGTGGCGCCGGGCCACTACGTCCACAGCCTGTTCATGCGGCGCACGCCGGGCAAGATTCGCCGCATCTGGATCGGTCTCAACCCGTTTCCGCAGCCATCGTCGGGGCAGGACGGATGGGCGCACTACGCGGAGCAGCTCGTCACGGACGAAGGCTTCAAGCACGAGGATCCGCGCTACCGGCTGGCCCAGACCAGCGAAGCGCTGACGCGGATCTGCCGGCTGATTGCCGGTCTGCGCCTGCACAGCGGCGACTGGACGATCGATCGCGCGGCGGAGTTCTTCGAACGCGAGGCGCACCTGCCGGCCCCGGCCGCGCGACAGGAAGCGGTCCGCGGCACCTACGATCCGACGTACGGCGGTTACTTTCTCGGCAAGATGGCCGCGTTCAAGCTGCGGCGCGACTATGCGGCCGGGCGGGAAGCCGCGTTCAACCTCCGCGAATTCCACGAGCGGGTCATGACGAACGGTATCGCGCCGTGGTGGGCGCATCGGCAGCTTTTGTTGCCGGGTGACACGCGCCCTGTGATCGAATAAAACCGGAGAGTCCGCAAAGGCCGCAGAGAATAATCATGACTTTGCGATCTCTGCGCGCTTTGCGGTTCAACGTGATCTCGCAAGGCGCTCGCCAGTCATGTTCACCGACAGCGTTGTCAGCAGGATGAACAGGCCGGGCGCCACGGCGAGCCATGGCTCGGTCGACAACGTCGCCTGCGCTTGATAGAGCATGTTGCCCCAGCTCGCCTGCGGCGGCTGAACGCCGACGCCAAAGAAGCTGAGCGCCGACTCCAGCAGGATTCCGCGCGCGACCGCGAGCGTCAACGACACCACCACCGCCTGCGCGGCGTTCGGCAGCAGGTGCAGGACCAGCAGGCGTGCCCGGCCAGCGCCGGCCGCCCGTGCGCTTTCGACGAAACCGCGCGCGCGAAGCATCCGGAATTCGGCGCGCACCACGCGGGCCGTCTCCATCCATCCCGCCATGCCGATCAGCAGGACCAGGAGCGGCACCGTCGGCTGCAGGACGCTGGCCGCAATCATCAGCAGCGGCAGCCGCGGCACGGCCAGCATGGCATCGGTCGCACGCATCAACACCGCGTCCGTTGCTCCGCCGGCAAATCCGGCGATGCCGCCGATGGCGATGCCAGACGCTCCCGCGACAGCCGCCGACAGCACACCGACGGCGAGCGACACCCGTGCGCCGTACAAGACGCGGGCGAGCACATCGCGTCCCAGGTCGTCAGTGCCAAAGCGATGGGCGGACGAAGGCGCTTCGCGGCGATGGGCGAGGTCGAGCTGATCCGGCGGGTAGGGCGCGAGCGCGGGCGCGGCCAGCGCCGCCGCGACCAGACACACGAGCAGCAGCGTCGGCGCCCGCATTACGCCTCCACGACGCGCGGGTCGATCAGCGCGTGAGCGGCATCGGCGACGACGTTGAACACGACGATCGCCGTCGACGTGAGCATCAAGAGCGCCATCAGGACGGAGTAATCGCGGCGGGCGAGCGCCTCGGTGAAGAGGCTGCCGAGCCCAGGCCAGGCAAATACGCTCTCGGTGACGACAGCGCCGGAGACCAGCAGCGCGGCGTCGACCATGACGATCGCCAGCACCGGCCCAATCGCATTACGGAGCGCGTGGCGAACGATGACGTCGCGTCCGGGAATGCCGCGCGCGCGCGCCGCCAGTACGAACGGCTGCGCCAGAGTCTCGATCATCGATCCACGCAGATACCGCGACCAGCTCGCTGCCTGCACGACGGCCAGCACCGTGACCGGCATCACCAGGTGCTGCACGTGATCGACGAAGTCGCCGCCGCCGAGCGTCGTGCGACCCGACGACGGCAGCCAGCGGAGGCCGACGGCGAACACGATCTGCAGGACAAGACCGAACCAGAACGCCGGCAATGAGATGCCGGCCATTGCCGCGGCGGTCGTCAATCGATCGAACCAGCGGCCGCGGCGAACCGCCGACACGACGCCCGCCGGCACCGTGAGCGCGAGCGCCGCGACAATCGACACGCCCACCAGTTCGAGCGTGGCCGGCAGCCGCTCGACGATGCGGGCCGCAACCGGGCGGCCATCGCTGAAGCTGTAGCCCCAATCGCCGCCCGCAAACGCGGCGAGCCACGACCAGTACTGCTGCCAGAGCGGACGATCGAGGCCGAGCGCGCGGCGGAGGCGCTCGATGTCCTCGGGCCGGACGTTCGGGTTCGAGAGGTAGATGGCGAGCGGACCGCCGGGCGCAGCGTGGATCAGAAGGAAGACGAGTCCAGAGATGACGAACAGCAGCGGAACGGCTTGAAGAAGGCGGCGTGCGAGGAACCTGAGCACGGAGCTAGCTTAGACGAAGAATTTATTTGATCTCCCACTCGTGAACGTTCCAGAAGATCCCCGTGTTGGTCGGATTTCCCTTGAAATGCTGTAGTGATGCCGGAACGGCATCGAGCCTGGTGACGCTATACAGCGGGATCTCCGGCACGGCCTCCGAGACCATCGCCTGCGCGCGATGCAGCAACTGCGTGCGCTCCGCGCGATCGACGCTGCGATCGGAGGCATAGAGCAGCGCGGTCAATGCGTCGTCCTTGAAATAGTTGATGTTGCGTCCGGCCGGCGGCGTGCGATCGGCGGCGAAAAACGTGGTGATCTCCGGGTCCGCCGGCATCTGCCACCAGTGGAGCATCGCGTCGAACCGCCCCTCGAACCAGAGCGCGCTGATCGCCGTGCCGTCGTGGAGCTCGACGCGGACGTCGACGCCGACCTCGCGCAGCTGGTGCTCGATGGCCTGCGCGATGTTTTCCCGGATGGCGTAGCCGGCCTGCGTGATCAGCGTGAACGCCAGCGGACGGCCCTCCCGCTGCCGGATGCCGTTGGCGCCCGCCCTCCAGCCCGCCTCGTCGAGCAGGGTCCGCGCGCGCGCCGGATCGTACGGATACCGCGTGATTCGATCGGTGTACGCCCACGACACCGGCTGGATCGGACCATGCGCCACCGGCGCGAGACCATCGAGGATGGTTTTCGTGAAGAGCTCGCGATCCAGGGCATGGATGAGCGCGCGTCTGACGCGCACGTCGGCAAAAGGCGGGAACTGGCGTTCGTTCAGCGTCACGTGCTCGTAGGCGTTCCCGGGCGTCCGATGAACGACGATCGAGGTCAACCCGGCGAGCTCGCGCTGCTTGTCCCACGGCACCAGCGCCACGACGTGCACCTCGCCGCTCTTCAGCTGGTTGATGCGCGTGTTGGTGTTCGCGATGAACTTGAACATCAGCCTGCGGATACGGGGAGACTCGTCGCCGCGCCAGTAGTGGGGCACGCGCTCGAGCAGGATGTATTCGCCGGCCTTCCAGTCCGCGACCCGGTACGGCCCGGTGCCGAGCGGACTGCGGTTGTAGTCCTGCGCCCGATCGATATCTCGTCCCTCGAGCACGTGCTTCGGCAGCGTGCCGCGAATGAACTGGATGTCGTACGGCGCGTACACCTCTTTGTAGTGGACGACCGCCGTCAGCGCGTCCGGTGTGTCCACCGAGCTGATGCGGTCGAAACCGTCGGTGCTTTCGGGGTTGTAGTTGGGACCGTTGATCGCGTCGACCGTGAACTTCACGTCGGCGGAAGTGAAGGGATGGCCGTCGTGCCACGCCACGCCGGGACGGAGGGTCCATGTGACGTCCATGCCGCCATCCGGACGGAGCCGGACGCCTCCGTTCTGGAGCGTCGGGACGTCGGCCGCGAGCAGCGGCACCACGTTCATCCGCTCGTCCGTCGTCGTCAGGCCCTCGACGACGCAGGTCTGGATGTCTTCGAGGATGTGCGTGCTGAAGCGATTGAGCGTGTCGGGTTCACGATCGTAGCCGACGATCAGCAGATCGTTCGATGGCGACGTGGCCGCGGACCGTTTCGTGCACGCCGACAGCGCTCCCAACATGAGCACGACAGCGATGGCGATGATGCGAACGGACGTCATCGCCTGGCGACGGACGGTCTATCACGAAGTCTCGAAGAGGCGAAGCGCTCGAAGCTCTCGTCGTACGAGACATTCTTCGTGAACTTCGTGGACCATCGTGCCTTCGTGAGGAGCCGTCTTGGATGATTGTTCACGCGTACACCTTCGCAATCAGCGGAACCGGAATCGATCCGAACGAGAGGACCCGGTCGTGAAAGCGGCGGAGCGAGAACGACGCGCCATCGACCCGTTGGTGTTCCCGCCGAAGCTGATGCAGCCCGTCCGTGCCGAGCCAATACATCAGCGCGGTGCCGGGAAACATCGAGTTCTTGCAGGCCTCCGCTCGGGCGGCTTCGTCGGACATCCCGATGCGGTCGCGGTAGAGGGCGACGGCGTCCTCGAACTCAATCGTCGACTGGTGCAGCTCGATGTCGACCACCGCGCGGGCCAGCAGGCGCGCGCGGGTGTGCTGCTGCGCGAGCGATTCCTCTGGTGTCAGGAAGCCGATTTCGTCCATCAGGTCAGTCGCGTAGCAGGCCCAGCCTTCTGCCAGGGTGCCGCCGAGAAACATGCCGATCCGGCAGGCGCCGTCAATGGCCGCGATGCGTCCGATCTCTGACGGGCCGGCGTAAGCGTGGGCGTTCTGCACGTGATGCCCAATCGCTCCGTGGTGAATCACGTGATTCAGCGTGATCACGCTGCTGTTCGTGGCGCGGAGCCTGCGCTGCTGCTCGTCAGCCGGCATCCCGGCTTCGATCGGCGCGACCACGTAATCGTGAATCGGCAGACGATCGAACGGCGCCGGCGATCGGTAGTGCAGGTAGTAAAGGAACGGCGCCGCGTCGCGCGTCTGAACCGGGATCGGCACATAGCGGATCGGCGCGTCCGGCCAGCTGACGAGATCGCGCGCCAGCGCACGCTCGCGACAGGCGTCCCAAACGCGTTGATACGTCGGCAGATACTCCTCGAGGGTGGCGTGCGCGTCGAACAGGCGGTGCTGGACTTCCGGCCAGCCCCCGCTCGCGACCTGTCGCGCGCGTTCGTCCAGCCGCGCCAGCGTGTCGTCGAGCTGCGATCGCGCATCAGTCAACAGGCTGGCGCGCGAACGTTCGCACCAATGGCCCCGGGTCAGCAGGAGATCGAATAGATCGGAGCCGCATCCGTAATCGCCGTGCGCCGCGTGACTGGTCTCGAGCCACGTCCGATATTCGTCGACGGCCGCCCGCGCCCCATCCGCGGCGATGCTCAAGTGGCGGGCGAGTGCGCCGTCGATGTGCTCGCCGGCGATCCATTTCGGGATACCGTCGCCGAGCAGGATGCTGGCGCCATGACACTCGCGCAGACATTTGAGTCGCCATGCGTCGGGCACTGGGCCCGCCATCGACCGCCGCGCCCCGTCGAGGAAGCGGGGGAGCGCGGTGAGGCGTGCGATCGCCGACGCTGCGCGCTCCGCGACCGGCGCGAACGGGCGGGTCATCAGCGCGATGACGCCAAAGATCCCCTCGCCGACCGCGAGTGACGGATTGCCGCGCTGAAAACCGGGACTCTCGTGTTCGGCGATCTGAATGTCGAGGAACGAGAGCGCGAGCTGCCGATCGCGCTCGGCGACGTCGTGGAGCGAGGCGGCGGGCGGGCGCGCTGCTTCGAGCCCGCCGCGCAGCGCCTTCATCTCGTCGACAGCGGCGGCCAGGCCATCCGGCGACCAGTCGGGCAGCCGGTGATCGTGTTCGTGGATACCGGTGAACGTGGCGGTGACCGGCCGCAGCCGGTAGTAGCTGTCGAAGAACGCCGTGAGCATGTGTGTTCTTGTGGTTCATGCCTGCAGCGGCAACGACACCCACCGCCGCTCGCGGAACGATCGCTCGACCGCGTTGATCACTTCCTGGACCCACGCGCCGTCGCCGAAGTCGCCCTCGTTCTCGGCGCCGCCGCTGAGGATTTCGCCGATGAAGCTGCTCACGAGGTTCGCGTAGAAGAGCGTTCGCCACGACTCGTGGCGGTTGCCGCCCGGCGGATAGCAGCGCGCCGGGATCTCCAGTTCGCGGAACTCCACCTGGTCTGGCGTGGCCGCTCTCAACGTTTCGCAGACACCCGCCTCCTCGACGAGGCGGCAGATGAGCGCGCCCTTACTGCCGTAGACACGGGCTTCGATGCCCGGGTAGTTGCCGACGGTCACGAAGCTGGTCTGCACCGAGCACAAGGCGCCGTTCCCGAACTCGCCAAGAAACAGATCGCCGTCATCGATGTTCATGCGCATCACGCGGCCGGTGTGCCGCACCATCCGCTCCGGAATGAAGTTGCGCATGGTGCCGACCACCTGACTGAGATCGCTGCCGACCAGCAGGTGCGCCAGATCGATGATCGGCGCGCCGTATCCTTCGAGCGACGACACCTGGAGGACCGACTGGTCCGCATCGGGGTCCACCTGCCGCAGCGGGTTCATCGGATCCAGCCACTGCGAGTTCTGTTCGAAGCCGTTGAAGATGAACGGCGTGCCGATGAAACCGCCGGCGACCAGCTCGCGCATGTAGCGCATCGCGGGGCTGTAGCGGAACGTCAGCCCGACCTTCGTTTTGAGGCCTTTGCGTCGCGCGAGGTCGTGCGCCCGCCGCGTCTCTCGAAAGTCGTACGCGACCGGCTTCTCGCACAGCACGTGCTTGCCGGCTTCGAGCGCCGCCCAGGCCAGCTCGAAATGCGTGTGGCTCGGCGTACAGACGTCGATGACGTCGATGTCGTCGCGATTGATGACGGTGCGGGCGTCCGCGACGGCGTCGGGGACGGCGAATTCGCGAGCCGCCTCACGCGCGCGATCGATCTCCGTGTCGGCGATCGCGACCACCTGGCACCGCGGATCGCGCCGGTATCCCGGCAGATGCGCTCCGCGCGCCCACGCGCCGGCGCCGAGCACGCCCACACGAACAGGAGCAGGCATCAGAATGTGGTGATTGGGTGATTTGGTGATTTGGTGATCGTTGATGTTTTGGGTGATTGGTTGATCGGGTGATTGGATTGAATGAGTGATTGGGTAATCAATCCAGCAATCACCCAATCACCCAATCACACGAAGATCACCAAAACACCAGATCACTAAATCACCAGATGCTCTATGCGGGCAACCCTTTATTGGCGACTTCGAGCATCGCGGTCACGAACGTGTCGATCTCTTCCAGCGGCGTGTAGATGTTTGGCGTGACGCGCAGTCCCCGATAGGTCATGGACGGATCCTTCGGGTTGTCATGCCCCACCGCCACGATGACGATGCGCCACTTGTCCCACAGGTGCGTCACGAGCTTGTCCGAGTTGACGCCGTTGATGGAGACGACCGCAAGTCCCCAGGTCTGTCCGGGCTCGAGGCTCGAGTGCAGCTTGATCTTCGGGTGCTTCTTCAGCTCGTTCGCCCATCGCAGCGTCAGGTAGCGCAGCCGCGCCGCCTTGCGTTCGATGCCGATCGCCTGCTGGAAGGCGATCGCCTCGTTGAGCGCCGCCTTGGTGGCCGCGGGGCTGGTACCGATTTCCTCGAACTTGCGGATGTCCGTGTCGCGCCGCTCGGGCGCCGCCTGCAGCGGCCAGGTCGACGCGATGCGATCCTTTCGGACATACAGCAGTCCGGTACCCGTCGGCGCGAGCAGCCACTTGTGCAGGCTGACACCGTAGAAATCCATCTCGAGGTCGCGCAGCTTGAACGGGAAGTGCGCCAGCGCGTGGGCGCCGTCGACGATGGTGGTGATGCCGCGCTGGCGCGCCATCCGGCTGAGATCGCGAACGGGAAACAGCTGTCCCGACTGGTTGGTAATGTGGCAGAAATGCAGCACTTTCGTTTGCGGCGTGATGGCCTTCTCGAAGCGCTGGTAGAGATCCGCCTGCGTCGTCGGGCACGGGAAGTCGAGACGGGTGACCTTGATCTTGTCGCGACGCGCGCGCTGATCCCAGGTGGTCAGCATGCGGCCGTAGTCCTGCTCGGTCGTGACGATCTCGTCGCCTGGCTTGAGGTCGAGGCCCATCTGCGCGATCTGCAGCGACTCGCTGGCGTTGCGCGTGATGGCGATCTCTTCCGGATCGGCGCCGAACTCGGCGGCGAGCCGGCGGCGCGCGGTCTCGATGTTCCGTTCGATGAGGGTGCGGTGATACACGGGCACCTGGTTGGACGAGTCGAGATAGCGCTTGTAGGCCTCGTGCACGACGGTGGGGCTGGGGCACGAGTTACCGTTGTTCAGGTTGATCATCGAGCGGTCGAGCGTGAAGGCCATCTGGATTTCACGCCAATAGGTTTCGTCGGCGGCGACGTCCTCGGCCGAGCGGTTCTCGACCGCGGCTGTCGCGGCGGCGACGTAGTCAATGCCGTACGACCGCGCCGCGAACGCGGCGCCAGTGGCGCTGCCGGCCAGGCGCAGGACGGATCGTCGGGTCCACATGATGGTGCCTCCTGTATTGCTGCGAAGTGTACTTGAAAACGGCCTATCACGAAGACTCGATGACACACGAAGATCACGAAGCATGACATCGTGAAAAGGCGTCGTTGAGGCATGTCTAACGATCCTGGGTTCGCGCACCCTTCAGGATCCCCTCCATGCTCCGCGCGTTCCCTTCGTGGCACGCGTATTCGAACATCGGCCCGTCGCTCCTGGTCATCGGAAACGATGCGCTCCACGACCGCGTCCAGACAGTGGGATCTTCGACGGTGAATCGATACTCGATCGTATCGGCAGCCACGCGCGTGAAGCGCTCGACCAGGTGAAAGTGATCGTCGGATCCCCGGAAACTCGCCTTGTCGACGAGACCCACCGTGTCGACGACGAGGGTCGCGCCCTCCCAGCGCCCGCGCGCATCGCCCATCCACCGTGGCACCGCCCCGTGGGGCCGCCCGTCCATCGGCACGATCCGCGCGTCGTGAATCATCTCGTTCAGAATCACCACCGCCTCGCGCGTTTGAAGGAACTGGACGTTGTTGTTGTAGACGCCCGGCAGCATGGGAGGTCCTGCCGTGGACCACTGGAGGCAGCGCTCGTTCAGCGCGAGGTCTTCCGGTCCGTCGGCGATACCGCGTTCGCGCCGCGCCTGGGTGCGCGCGGCCGCGCGCGCCTGCGCGTCTGGCATCAGCGCTGGCAGCCGCCCGTTGGTGGGATCCTGCACCAGCGACGTCCGGCGGTTCGCGAGATGACGCGTGCCGGGATCCCACCAGTCGGGGCCGGCGGTATTGTTGGTGACAGCCTGGCGGTCGAGGACCTGCCGTTCGAATGCCGCCGCTTCTTCCGCCGTGAACACGGCCTTCTCCCCGAGATCGCGCGAACGCTCGAGCGGCGTCATCGTGGCGTAGTTCCAGACGCCCTGCAGGTCCGGGTCGCCCCACGCGGTCCGAGGCAGTTTCCATGGTTGCCCGCCTTCGCTCTGACCGAAGCCCGCGAGCGCCGGCCAGGCAGGCTCCGTCATGACCACCATCAGCCCGGCCAGCCAACAGAGCAACCAGCCCGCGGATCGCGCCGCCGAGGCTCGTGTCACGGACGTATAATCCGCCCGTTCCGTTCCGCTCGCCAGCCAAAAAAGGAGTTGACGATGTCGCGAAGAGTTTCTGGATCCGTGGCATTGGCTTCACTCGTCGTGGCGCTCCTGACCATCTCCTCGAGCGCCAGGATCGTCGGACAAATCTACGTCGGCGCGCCGCCCGCCGCCGGGGGCCAGTGGGCGGCCCAGCCGTCGACGAAAAACGGCGAGTGGCCGCATTACACCGCGGACGTCCGGGGCAACCGCTATTCGCCGCTCGATCAGATCAACGCGTCCAACTTCAACAAGCTCGAGATCGCGTGGCGCTACAAGACGGACAACCTGGGGCCGCGTCCCGAGTACAAGCTCGAAGGGACGCCGCTGATGGTCAAGGGCGTGCTGTACACCACCGGCGGCACACGCCGATCGGTGATCGCGCTCGACGCGAAAACGGGCGAAACGATCTGGACGCACAGCCTGCGCGAGGGCAAGCGCGCGGCGGTTTCGCCGCGGCAGCTCTCCGGCCGTGGGGTGTCGTATTGGACCGACGGCCGCGGCGACGAGCGCATCGTTTACGTGACGACCGGCTACCGTCTCGTCGAGCTCAATGCGAAGACGGGCGCGCTCGTGAATTCGTTCGGCACCAACGGCATCCTCGACCTGAAGGTCGGCGCCGTCAAAGGCAAGGGCGAGCAGATCGATCTCGAGACGGGGGAAATCGGCGTCCATTCGACGCCGGCGATCGCCAGGGATGTCGTCATCATCGGCTCGGCGATGCGCGAGGGCGCGACCGTCTCCACGCACAACAACACGAAGGGGCTCGTGCGCGCCTTCGACGTGCGGACTGGCAAGCTGCTCTGGACGTTCCACACCATCCCGCGGCCGGGGGAGTTCGGCAACGACACGTGGGAGCAGGAATCGTGGGCGACCAACGGTAACGCTGGCGTCTGGACCCAGATCAGCATCGACGAAGAGCTCGGCCTGGTGTACCTGCCGGTCGAGACACCGACGTCGGATTTCTATGGCGGCCATCGTCCCGGCAACAATCTCTTTGCCGAGAGCCTGGTGTGCGTCGATCTCAGGACCGGCCAGCGGAAATGGTTCTTCCAGTTCGTCCACCATCCGCTCTGGAACTTCGACAACTCGTCGGCGCCGCTTATCCTCGACATCAACCTCGGCGGCCGCCCGATCAAGGCGGTTGCAGTGCCGAGCAAGCAGGCCTATCTCTACGTGTTCGATCGCGTCACCGGTCAGCCGGTCTGGCCGATCGAGGAGAAGCCGGTGCCGCAGTCGGACGTCCCGGGCGAGAAGACGTCGCGGACGCAGCCGTTCCCGACCAAGCCGCCGCCCTATGGACGGAACTATCTGAAAGCGCCTGATGATGTGATCGATTTCACGCCGGAGCTGCGCGCGCAGGCGCTCGACGTGCTGAAGCGGTACAAAGTCGGCGACTCGCCGTTCACGCCGCCGATGCTCGGCAACGTCAACGGCATCCTTGGCGCCGTCGGCGCGGGCACGGCGACCAATTGGCCCGGCTCGGCGGCCGATCCGGAGACGCACGTCGTCTATGCCCAGGCAGGCAACACGCCCTCCGCGCGATCGCTCGTGGAGCCGCCGCCCGGGTTCTCGGATATTCGTTACGTCTCTGGTCTTGGCGGGCAGCAGTTCCGCGAGGTGCTCGGTCCCGGCGACTGCTGCGCCGCCGATGCGCCTCCCCGGCCGACCGCTCCAGCCGCGCCGGTGGCGGCGGGCACGGCGGCGAATCCGCCCGCGACCGGCGGCGGCGGCCTGACCGTGCAAGGGTTACCGATCGTGAAGCCGCCGTACGGGATTCTCTCCGCGATCAACCTCGATCGCGGCGAGCTGATGTGGCAGGTGCCGCACGGCGATACGCCGGACAACATCCGCAACCATCCCGCGCTGAAGGGGATGAACATTCCGAAGACGGGGCAGGCTGGCACGTCCGGCGTCGGATTGATGGTCACCAAGACGCTCGTCGTCATGGGCGACCCTCAGGTGACGACGACGCCAGAACATCCGCGCGGCGCGATGCTGCGGGCGTACGATAAGCAGACCGGCAAGGAAGTCGGCGCCGTCTGGATGCCGGCGCAGCAGAGCGGCTCGCCGATGACCTACATGGTCGACGGCAAGCAGTACATCGTCGTCGCCGTGAGCGGCGGCAACTATTCGGGTGAATACATCGCATTCGCCCTTCCGTGATCGTAAAGGATGAACAGAATGACCACATCGTGGAACGTGCAAGGCCAGTATTACGAAACGTGCAGCTGCGATTTCATCTGTGCGTGCCTGCCGGCCCAGATGGCCATCAAACCGACAAAAGAGTCGTGCACGTTCGCGATGGCATTCCAGATCGAGCGTGGAACCTTCGGTACTGTCGAGCTCGACGGCCTGGGGTTCATCGTGCTGGGATTCACGCCCGGCCCGATGGGTCACGGCAACTGGTCGGTCGGCCTCGTCATCGATGAGCGCGCGTCGGCGGAACAGCGTGTGGCGATCACCACGATCGCCAGCGGCGCGGGCGGGGGGCCGATGGCGGCCCTCTCCGGTCTCATTGGCAAGTTCCTGGGCTTCGAATCCTCGCCGATTACCTTCGAGCGCAACGGCGTGAAGTGGGCGGTCAAAGCGTCGTCGTTCGTCGACATGGCGGCGCAGGGCGCGATGGGCCTCAACCCGGGTGCCACGGAGCCCCTCCATCTGGAGAACACGGGCCATCCGGCCGCGAATCGTTTCGCGCTGGCTCACGCCGTGAAGAGCCACGTCAACGCGCTCGGCCTCTCGTGGCACGACATCAGCGGAACGAACAACGGGCAGTACGCGCCGTTCGCCTGGCAGGGTGCTTAGCGCAACGCCGGTCGCGGCGGCGGGCCGCGACCGCGTGATCGTTTGGGGCTGCATCGCGCTCATCACCGTGCTGGCGTGGACGTACCTTCTTCATCTCGATCGCGAGATGTCCTCGTCCATGGCGCACGATCAGATGATGGCCGAGATGGGCATGACGATGGACATGCCTCGGACGTCGGCGGACGTGTTCTTCACGTTCGCAATGTGGGCGGTGATGATGATCGGGATGATGGCGGCGCCGGCGACTCCCATGCTGCTGCTGTTTGCCGGCATGCAGCAGACGCGCGCCTCGGGTCCGGTGCCGATGGCGTTGCCCTCGTTCGGGCTTGGCTACCTGGCGGTGTGGACCGGATTCAGTGCGTGCGCGGCCATCGCGCAGGAAGCGCTGCATCGCACGGCCCTGCTGTCGCCGGCGATGGCTGCGTCGAGCCCGAGGGTAGCCGGAGCGATCTTGATCGCGGCCGGCGTGTACCAATTGACGCCCTTCAAAGGCGCGTGCCTGACGTCGTGTCGCAGCCCGCTCGGGTTTCTGATGAGCAGCTGGCGTGATGGCGCGCTTGGCGCCTTCCGGATGGGTCTGCGGCACGGTCTCAACTGTCTTGGCTGCTGCTGGGCGTTGATGTGCGTGCTGTTTGCCGTCGGCGTCATGAACCTGCTGTGGGTTGCGGGACTGACGGCCCTGCTGCTGCTGGAGAAGGTCGGACCATTCGGCGCCATCGCCGCGCGCGTGGCCGGCGTCATCATGATCGCTGTCGGCGTCATGTGGCTGTGAAACCAACCGCTGATCTCGTCACAGCCACCCGGGAGTACGAGACCTGGCTGTCCTCCCGGACGGCGATCGTCCGAGCCGATCTGCGGGAGAAGCACGAACGGATGTGCGAGAGTCCATTCGTATTCCTCCGCGCCACCTTCTACTGGTGGATTCAGCGCTGGCAGTCGCTCGGCCGCCCCTTCGCCGATGCGCCGCGCAGTCTCGCCGTCGGCGATTTGCACGTCGAGAACTTCGGCACCTGGCGCGACGCCGAGGGGCGTTTGATCTGGGGCATCAACGATTTCGACGAATCGTGCGAGCTGCCGTACACGCACGATCTCGTCCGCCTGGCCACCAGTGCCTGCCTCGCCTCGCGCGACGGCCAGTTTTCATTGTCGAACCGGATGATGTGCGACGCGATTGTCGAAGGCTACGGCGAATGCCTGGAGTGCGGCGGACGTCCGATCGTCCTGGCGGAACGTCACATGTGGCTGCGCGACATCGCCCTCAGCAACCCGCGCGATCCGGTCGTTTTCTGGGAGAAGCTCCTGAAGCTGCCGCTCGCGCGCGACGGTGTGCCGCGCGCGTTGCTGATGGCCGCGCTTCCGAAAGGCTTCGCGAGTGTGCGAATCAGCCGGCGCGTCGCCGGCGTCGGCAGCCTCGGCCGCCCGCGGTTTGTCGCGATCGCGGAGTCGGCCGGAGGGCTGGTCGCGCGCGAAGCGAAGGCGTGGGCTCCGTCTGCCGCCACTCGGTTGCGCGCATCAGCCGACGACGTCGCCCGCCGGCTCCTGCCGCAGGTCATCCGTGCGGTCGATCCGGGGTTCGCGATCCGTCGTCCCTGGATCGTTCGTCGTCTCGCGCCGGACTGCTCGAAGATTGAGGTCGACGACCTGCCGGGAAAACGGGACGAACAAAAGCTGCTGCGTGCGATGGGTTGGGAGACGGCGAACGTGCATGGCTACAGCAGCGCGCGCCGGACTGCGATTGCGCGAGACTTGTCGTCGCGCCAGAGCGGCTGGCTCCTGGCGGCCGCTAGCGCGATGGCTGATGCCACCGTCGAGGATTGGCGCCTGTGGAAGCGTCAGGGGAGAGGCACATGAGGATGAGTCGCGATGTCCGATGCGCGTCACTGTTGCTGGCGGTCTTGTCGATGGCCGCGCCCGGTGTCTACGCGCAGGCGGTGGGCGGTGCCGAAAAGGCGCGTCCAGTGACCGGCGACCCCGGCATCTCTTCGATGCCCGTCATGGATCGCCCGGACTTCCGGGTTCTTCGCGATTACGCCGAGCCAGGCGCAACCCGCCGGATGCATTCGCACGACGATGCGACGTATCACGTGTTGACCGTGGTGACGGGGCAGCTGCGTTTCACGATCGAAGGCGAGAGCCCGATGGACCTCACGCAGGGCCAGGTGATCGATCTGAAAGGCGGGGCGAGGCATACCTTCACGAACACCGGCGCGGTCGCGGCAACGATTGTGGAAGTGTTCGGCAAGCGCCCGGCCGCGGCCGCGCGTGGCGACGAGGTTGTCGTCACGCCGCTGCTGCACGCGAGCGTTCAGCTCGAGTACGGCGGGAAGGTGATTCAGGTCGACCCGTGGAGTCAGGCCGACCTCACGCGCGCCAAGCCGGCGGACTTGATCCTGGTCACCGACGATCCAGCCCACCATCTCGATCCGAAAGCAATCGGTCAGCTGCGCAAGCCGGGGGCGCCGGTCGTGGTGCCCGCGGCGTCGCAGGCGAAGTTCACCGACGGCACACCGCTCGCCAACGGTGAATCGAAGACGTTTGCGGGCGTCGCCGTCGAGGCGATTGCCGCGTACGACATCAAACCGGGCGAGCCGTCGCACCCGAAGGGCAAGGCGAACGGCTACCTACTGACGCTTGGCGGCAAGCGGATCTATTTCGCCGGCGTCACCGAGTGCGTGGCGGAGGTCCGCGCCCTGCGAAATATCGACATCGCGTTCGTGCCGATGAACCTGCCGCTCGATCGGATGATGCCCGCCGCGGCGGCGGAATGCGTGAACGCCTTCAAACCGAAGGCCGTCTACCTGTATCACTACGATCAGAACTATGCGGCTGGGAAGACCGACGCGGCCGCCATCGCCGCCAGCGTGCAGACGTTCCGCGACGCCATCCGTGGTGGAGCGACGGAGTTCCGCGATGGCGCCTGGTATCCGCCGGCAAAGAAGTAACGCCCGTCGATGCGCCTGCGAGATGATGTAGACCACCTCGACGGCAAGGGTCTGTGACAATCCTGCCGTATTTTCACGTTACGATTCCCCCTCCACGTAAGCAGATGCGGTATGACGGATCGGACGCTGGCTGTTCTTGAGAATCTGCGCGCGATCGCCGTTATTGTCGATCGACAGGGCACGGTGCTGGCATGGACACGTGAGTTCGGCGAACTGGCCAGCTGCCCGTCGCGCGACATCCGCGGGCGCCCGCTGTGGGAATTTGCGTCGCCGGAGCACCGCAGTTCCTTGCGTCAAGCATTGATCGAGACGGCGAAGGATCGAGAGCCGCGGCAAGCCGATGCCCTCATGTCGGCGAGCGGCAGCCAACGTTGGATAGCATGGGCCTGCACGTTCATGTCACGCGACAACGACGATCCGGACGATTCGATCGTCTGCTGGGGCATGGACGTGACCGCGCGCGAGCAGGAACTGCCAGCGATTGACGAGCACGTCCCGGGGATCGTTCACGACATCAGCGCACAAGAACGACTCGAACAGGCGCCGCGCGAGCGTGAAGATCGGCTGGCCTTCATCCTCAGGCTCAATGATGCACTCCGCCCGCTGCGCGATCCCGTCGAGATTCAGAACCTGACCGTACGCCTCGTCGGCCAACACCTCTGCGTGGACGGCGTCGCCTATTTCGTGATCGACGGCGATGACTTCATTGTCACCACGTCATACGACGACGGGCTCGCTGCATTCCGCGGCCGGTGGCCCATGGCGACCAGCGGGTCGCTGCTCGAAGCGTACAAGCGCGGCGAGCCAGTCACCGTCAGCGATGTCAGCACGGACCCGAGGTTTACGGATGCGGAACGGGCCAAGCTGTTGACCCAACGAATCGTGGCCCTCCTTCGCGTCATGCTTCGCAAAGAAGGACGATGGGTGGCGACGTTCGGCGTCAATAGCTCGACGCCGCGTCACTGGACACGCGACGAGATCGCATTGATTGAGGAAGCGGCCGAACGCATGTGGTCCGCAGCCGAACGAGCGCGTGCCGAAACAGCGCTTCGGGAAAGCGAAGAGCGTCTGCGTCTGGTGCTCGACGCCTCGGCAGCGGGGTCGTGGACGCGAGACCCAGACGCCCATCACGTCGATTGGGACTTGGGATTTCGTCGGCTGTATGGGTTCGCGCCGGACGAACCAGCCAGCCTCGACAAGTGGCTCGGCCGGGTCCATAAGGACGATCGCCAGGCGATGCTCGCTCTCTTCGACGAAGCGGCCCACCCGACTAGAGACGCATGGGATACGACGTTCCGCATCGTGCGGCCCGATGGAACCGCGTCGTGGATACAGAGCGTGGGTCGTGTCGAACGCGACCGCGCCGGAACGATCACGCGGCTCGCCGGACTTGAACTGGATGTGACCGCGCGTCGCCACGCCGAGGAGACGCTCCAGGCGCAACGCGACGAAGAACACACTCGCGAGCTGCGGCTCCTGTTGGAGACCGCCGCGCAGGGCATCGCCTCGGTGAATGCCTGCGGTCTGATCCTCACGGCGAATCGCGCCCTGGAGACGATGTTCGGCTGGCAACCCGGGGAACTGATCGGCCAGCCCGTCGAGCAGCTGATCCCGCTGCCCCTTCGGAACAGCCATCAACAGCACCGGTCGTCGTACTTCGTGGCGCCACGTCCGCGGCTGATGGGAGGCGGTCTCGATCTCGTCGGTCGGCGTCAAGACGGATCGACATTTCCCATTGAAGTCAGCTTGAATCATGTCCCCACATCTGACGGCGGGCGGGTGATTGCGTTCGTCACCGACATCACGGAACGCCGCCAGGCCGCAGTGGTGCTGCAGGAACGAACGGTCGAACTGGAACGTCGATTGGCGCAGTTAAGCCGGCTGGCGTCAGAGCTGACGCTCGCGGAGCAGCACACGCGCGAACAGCTCGCGAAGACGCTGCACGACGGTCTGCAGCAGCTGCTGGTCAGCGCGGCGATGAACGTCGATCGGCTGATGCAACAGAGCCCGGACGCCGGAATCGGAACGGAGGATCCGCTGCCAGAGGTCAAAGGCCAGCTCGCCGAGGCGATTGACGCCGCGCGGTCTCTCAGTTACGAATTGTTTCCACCTGTCCTGGAGCGTTCAGGATTGCCGGCTGCTCTAGCCTGGCTGGCGGACTGGACCCGGAAGAAGTACGGCCTCGAGGTGGAGCTGCACGCGGATCCACGCGCGAATTCCGACCGCAAGGACATCCGTACGCTGTTGCTCGAGTCGGTTCGCGAGCTCTTATTCAATGCGGTCAAGCACGCCCGAGTCGATCGGGTCACCGTGGATCTGACGCGCGAACCGAACGACAAGCTGCACATTACCGTGTCGGATCAAGGTGTGGGCTTCGATCCGGTGCTCATCGAAACCCAGACCGATCAAATCGGGTGGGGGCTGTTCAGCATCCGCGAACGCCTCACGCTGCTGGGCGGCCGCTTCGAGATCGAGAGCGCTCCCGGCCGAGGCTCCAGATTCGTGTTGACGGTGCCTCGCGCCATGGCGCCCGGATCCACCGTAGCACCACCTCCGTCAAGTCCCGCCATAGCTGGACCGCCATTGACCGGTGCGGTCGCCAGCGCGGCGCCGCGCGCGCTGAAGATCTTGCTCGTCGACGATCATGCCGCCATGCGCACGGCGTTACGCCGGTTGCTTCAGGCGCGGACTGAGTTGCAGATCGTGGGCGAGGCCGCCAATGGGCTCGAGGCGATCGCACAGGCGCGCGCGCTTCTGCCCGATGTCGTCGTGATGGATGTCTCGATGCCCGAGATGGACGGTATCGAGGCCACGCGTCGCATTCGCGCCGAGTTCCGGTCCATTCAGGTTCTCGGTCTTTCGATGCACCCGCGAACCGAGCATCTGCACGGCATCGAGCAGGCCGGGGCCCAGCGCTTCTTCGTCAAAGGCGCAGACACACAGCGCCTGGTCGATCACCTGTTGTCCATGCACAAGGCGACGTGCGGCGTAGCGTCCATCGGGTAAATCGACTGACGGCCTCCGCTATCAGAGGCCGCCAACCATCTTGAACCGCTACGGTCGGTCGTACTGCCGCCGATTCGCCTCGGCCCAGGCGGCGAGGCGTTGGCGCAGGCGCGTGCATCGCGCCGGCTGATCCGCGGCCAGGTTGTGGTGCTCAGCGGGATCGTGATCGAGGTCGTACAACTCGTCGGTGCCTCGCCGCAGATCGAGGATGTATTTCCAGCCACCCTCGCGAACCGCCAGCTTGAACTCGTCCTGGGCGACGTAGAAATAGGCGCGCGGCGCGCGTTCCGAATCGAACAGGCTGCGGCCCTGCCAGTCGGGCGCCGGCGGTATTCCGGCCAGTTCCGCGATGGTCGGCGCCAGGTCGATGTGGCCGCCGATAATCGGGGCGCGCTGCAGTGAGGCATAGCGGCGCGGATACCAGATGAGCAGCGGCACCTGCACGTCTTCCTCGTACACCGTGCGGCCCTGGAGATAGCTGTCGTGCGGATAGCCGAACGCCTGACCGTGATCGCCGACGACGGCGACAATCGTGTTGTCTGCGAGGCCGCTGTGGCGGAGCGCGTCGAACACGCGCGCAAGCTGGCGGTCGGTTTCGCGCAGCACGTTCAGATATCGGTTCAGATCGTACGCGTCGGGCGACGGTTCGCGATCGCCGACGAGATCGATCACCGGCGTGTCGGGCGACGGTTCGTACGGATGATGGGTCTGCTGCGTCCATCCCATGACGAAAAACGGCCGGCCCGGATCGCGCTCGATGAACTCAATCAACGCGTCGGCGAGGCAGCGATCTTCGACGCCCCACGACGAGATCGGCGGAGAGCACGCCAGCGCATGCTGGTCGCGCACTTCGTCGAACCCGCGCGCCGGCAGGAATGCCCCCCAGCCGGCCCAGCCCATATCGCTCGGAGTCATGAATGCCGTGCGGTACCCGCGCTCGTGAAAGACGGTTGCGAGCGACGTCCGTTCGACACGCGGATACTCTTCGGTGAAATCGCGAAAGTTCAGCTTCGGGTACACCGAGAGGAGCAGAGCCACGAGCGAATTCGAGCTGCGTCCGACGTGCGCGTAGAAATGATCGACGACCAGGCCGTGCGCGGCTTCCTTCACCAGATTCGGCGTCGTGTCGTAAATCCCGCCGAACGACGTCCATCGCTCCGCCACTGACTCGAGGACGAGCACCACGACGTTCAACGGCCGCGGCGCTGCGCCTCTCGCAGCCGGGGCCGAGCGGAGCGGCCGTCCGCGCTGCCCGGCAGGCGCGGCGACGCGCGGCTTCCGCTGACCGATCGGTTCGAAATCGGTGAGATCGCCAGCCGGAAAGGCGTCCGTCAGATGTACGGGCCGTTCGGTGTTCGCCGCCTGCCACCACGAGACCGCGAGCACCCACGGAGCGTTGTCGGCGATGCGCCAGTCGTAGTGGGTGATCCAATCGGTCGCGTAGACGTGATGGCCTACCGCGATCCAGAGGGCGATAGCGGCGCAGGTCACCGCCGACGGCAGCCAACCGCGGTCCTGTCGTCGAATCCTGACGCGAGTCGCGAGAACCAGCACGATGTAGGCAACCGGCACGCCCCCCAGCGTGAGCAGCACCGGCGTGGTCAGATACGCCGTCACCGACGAGCTGAGCATGCGGACGTTGCCAACCTGATGGACCAGCGCGTAGGTGAGGAAGCCGCCGAGTGCGCCGAACGCGATGACGCTGGCGACCGCGTAGAGGCAGATGGCGGCGGCGCACAGAATCCAGACGATGACGATCGACCGACCAATCCACGGATGATCGCCGCTGACCGCCAGCAGCGTTCGTCCGCAAATCCAGAACGCCGTGACGAACAGGAGATCCGCATGGGAGATGGCGGCCAGCGATCGCACATCGCCGAGGATGCCCGCGCCGCGAAATGCGCCGTGAACACCCAGGTAGCCGGCTTTGAGGACGATGAGCACGCCCGCGAGGCAGAGAGCCGCCCAGAACAGCGAGTCTGCGGCGGAGCGACCCGGATCGGCCGGCCGTTCGGGGGACATCTCCGTCCTGGAAGGCAAGGAACGGCGCGCTACGGCGTGGTTGCGGGTGGGACGCGCTTTTTCGTGGCCTGCTCGAAGGCGTAGGCCAATTCGATCAGGCGCGGCTCGTTGCAGGCCGTGCCTGTGAAGCCGACGCCGAACGGGCCCGGCTTCGCGTCGAACCCGCTCGGGAACGGCGGCGTCGGCGCGTTCGGCACCAGTCCGAACGGCACGACGATGATCGGATAGCCGGCGCGCGCCGCAAGACCGGCCCCACTGCCGCCAGGCGTCAGGATGGCGTCGAGTCGGTTGGCCTTCAGCACGCCGTCGATGCCGTTCGCGCGACTGAGCAGGTGATCCTTCTTGTGGTCCGCCTCGAAGCGCGCGCGATCCCGCTCGAGGTCCATCTCATCGGAGATGTCGAGACGCGACTGCCCGAACCTGATCGCGCCCGCCTTTGCGTGCGCGCTGTTCCATTCTCGAAGCGCGGTCAGGCTTTTCACCGGTGCGGTCGGCCCGAGACTCTTGAGCCACAAGTTGAAATCGCGCTTCATGCCGTACTTGAAGGCGACCGAGCAGTTCTCGTCCTTGCCCCTGGCGTGTTCGGCGCCAGAGCAGAAATCCCAGGCCGCGAAATTGTCCTTAGGTTCCTTCGCCGACAGACTGGCGACGTCTGCGGGATCGACGACGACGGCTCCCTGCTGCTTCAGGACGGCGATCGCCGCGGCCATCGACTGGGCTTGCGCCGGGTTGAGGCCGCCGCGTCCCGCGGTGATACCCGTGGTCGGTCCAATCCCCTCTGGCTGGCCGGCCCGATCGCCGGTCAACGTGATGCGGTCGTAGTAGAACGCGCGCGGGATGCCGATGCGCGCGCCCTTGAGTGCGTCCGCTTTCAGGAACTTCGTATAGTCGCGCCCCGGCGGCGGCGTGCACGTCGTCGTCGCCGGATCGTTGGCGTCCGGCGCCGGGCTTTCCAGCGCGCCGAAGAGAATCGCCGCATCGGTCACCGTTCGGGCCATCGGGCCGGCGGTGTCGTGATCCGCGGTAATTGGAATGACGCCGTAGCGGCTGATGCGTCCGATGGTCGGCCGGATGCCGACCAGCATGTTGGCGTTCGACGGGCTGATGACCGAGCCGCCAGTATCGGTGCCGACGCTGGCCGCCCACAGATTGGCGGCGGTGCCGATCCCGGAACTCGATCCGCCGGTCTGCAGCGCCGGCCGTCCGTCGAACGTCGCCTCGCGTGGATCGGACCTGGGATCGTACGGGTTGTAGCCGAAGCCGCCGACGGCGTTGTAGTTGCCCGGCATCGCGGTCGGGTTCCCCGCGACCCAGTTTGCGAGTTCAGTCAGCCCTGTCTTGGCGATGATGATCGCGCCCGCGTTGTGCAGGTTCGTCGTGAGGGTGGCCGCATACGGCGGCGTGTAGCCCGCAAACGCGAGCGCACCGCCCGTCGTCGGCATCTCGGTGGTGTGGATGTTGTCCTTCAACGCGATCGGAATGCCGTGGAGTGGGCCACGGATGTGTCCCTGCGCGCGCTCGCGATCGAGCTGCGCCGCCTCTTCGAGCGCGCGCGCGTTGACGACGATGGCCGCGTGGAGACGATTTTCGTACAGGCCGAGCCGGGTCAGGTAGTGCGTGACCAGCTGTTGCGATGTGAGCCGGCCGCTCGCCATCGCATCCCGCATCTGGGGGATCGTCGCCTCGACGACACGAAACGCCGCGGGTCGAGCGTCAGATCCAGGCGTACGCGTCTGTCCGCGCAGGACCATCCCCAGAGCGACTAACGACACGACCGACGCGAGCAACCCGCGGCTCATCGCAAAGTCTCAAGTTTCAAGGCTCAAGTTTCAAGTCTCAACTCTCAGTCCCTGAAGCCTTGAGCTGTGAGACTTGAGACTTGAGACTTGCGACTTGAGAGTTGTTCAGGGGTGTGTGGCGGAACGACGCTCCGCCGTCATCTTCTTGATCTCGTTGACACCGTTGTTGACGATGATGTCGATGAGATCCTTGCCGATCGCCTTGGTGGACGGACGGGGATCCCCGGTGACGCCGTTGTTCACGCGCGGCGGTGTATTGGGATCCTGCCCGCGGCCGCGTCCACCGCCCCGGCCGGCTTCTGCCGGCTGCGCCGTGCCGGCGGCAACGGCCGCCGCGCGGGCGATTCGCGCGTCGCGCGCGGCCTTCCACTGCTCCGGCGTCTGACCGGTCGGATCGAATTCCATCGTCTTGTACGACGGCCGCACCCAGGCGCCGGGCGTCGGCTCGAGATACAGCATGATCGACGTCTCGAGCATCGCGCCGTGCCCGCCGATTGGCAACTTGTGATCGTACAAATACATGTCCACGTCGTCGTGCGTCTTGTTGTAGAAGTCGCTGACGTAATAGACACGGACGCCCTTCGCGGACAACTTCTTGTCCATCTCCTCGGCGGCTTCCTTCATCTGTTGCTGTCCGCCGCCGTGGTCGCCCATCACGTAGATGTCCTTGAAGCCGCTGCGCGCAAGGCTCTCGATCTCCGCCAGCTGCACCTGCTTGAACACCTCCGCGGGCATCTGAATGGCGCCCGCCTGGTCGGCCATCTCACGATTCGGATTCAGACCGGTGGCGTTCACAGCCACCGGCAGTACCGGGGCCACGAGCGTTTTCCCCAACTTCTTCGCAATCATGACGGCATGGCTGTGCGCCATCATCGTGTGGCCGCCGAGGACGTCCTGCGGTCCGCGTTCCTCGGTTCCCCCGGTTACCAGGAGGATGGAGGTCCACCCGTCCTTGAGTTTTTGCGACACCTCGGTATGGGTGAGCAGTTCGAGGTCGACGATGTCGTTGGTGTTGACCTGGGCGCCGGCGGGCACCGCGGACAGGAGAATAAGGGCTATGAAAGCCACGGCCTTCTGCATGCGTCCTCCAAGGATTACGGTGCCCGCCTTTGCTCGGCCAACGAGCATCGAGCTCCGGCGGGCAGGCCGCTACTGTAATGCCGGGCGCCGATCCTGACAAGCTTGCCTAGCGAAGGCGGGTCAACCTGGAACCGCTCTTGTGCGTCTAACGTATCTAGACTTACATCCAGCCGGGAGGCGGCATGTCCTTGTTGAAGCGTCTGTTTGGTAAGAGCACGGAACCTCCGAAGCAGCGGATCCGGGTCTGCGTCGAGTGCGGCATGCCCATCGCCGATCATAAAGAGTGGTGCTCGATCCTGCGCGGTCAGCAGGAAATGCAGCGAAACAGCAGCGAATCGGCGTCGCGTTTGCAGTAAGTGTCGGCGCTATGCGCCGACTGGTCCTCGCGCTCATCCTGACGAGTTCAGTGGCCTGTCACCCCAGCCAGCCGCTGGCCGGGGGTGTCAAACAGCCCGTCGGTGGCACCGTTTCCGGGGCCGTCAGCGCCACTGACACGTCAGTACCTGTCGTCGGCCGCAAGGTCACCCTGACGGAAACCACCACCAACGCGCATTACGACACCACAACCGCCGCGAACGGCGGCTACACAATTCAGGTCCCCCGAGGGACATACCGGATTGAGCTCGAGCTTCGGCCCGGAGAGGCGCTCGCAAGACAGCCGGCTGAAACCCACATAACCACCAGCGATCTCGACGCCCGCCGTGACTTCGTTGTGACGCTTCAGCGTTGAGCTGACTCGTCCGTTCCGGCTCGAACCTGGTACACGCCATGCGTGTGTTTACACGCGTGACACATACCATCCTTTTCCTCGTGCTGACCGTGGCGTGGCCTCATGTGTATGCGGCACAGAAGCCAGCGGTCAATCCCGACGCGCAAGTCCTGCAGGATTTCAAGGCCCGTGTGGACAAGTACGTGGAGCTGCGCAACAAGGCCGACAACAACGCGCCGCCGATGAAGAAGACCGATGATCCGGTGGAGCTCCGATCGGCCCAGCAGGGACTGGCTGAGCGAATTGGCGCCGCGAGAACGCCGGCGAAGCAAGGCGACATCTTCACGCCCGAAATCACCGCGCGCTTCCGCAAGCTGCTGCGACCCGAAGTGAACGAACCCGGCACCAAGGCGACGATCAAGGACGACAATCCCGGCGCCATTCCCTTCAAGGTGAACGGCCCGTATCCGTCCAAGGAGCCACTCTCGACGGTGCCACCCAACGTGCTCGCGTCACTGCCGCCGCTGCCGAAAGACATCGAGTACCGCTTCGTGAACAAGCATCTGATTCTGCGGGATGCGCGTGCGAACCTGATCATCGACTACATCCCCAACGTCCTTTCCTAAGACCGAGGATCACTTATGCATTCGCGTTCACACACTCGATTCGTGATTGCGTTGGCGCTGCTGGTCGGCGCGATCGGCGCGCCCGCCGCGCAGGATGTATCGCTGCCGAACCAGCCCGATTCCTTGAAATTCGCGATCATCGGCGATAGCGGCACCGGATCGTCGTCGCAGTACAAAGTGGCGGAGAAGCTGATTGCCGCGCGCGCGAAGTTCCCCTACGAGTTCGTCCTGATGATGGGCGACAACTTGTACAGCGGCAGCGGGCCGAAGGACTATCAGAAGAAGTTCGAGGAGCCGTACAAAGCGCTGCTCGACTCGGGGCTGAAGTTCTACGCCGCGCTCGGCAATCACGACAACACCGACGAGCGGAACTACAAGCCGTTCAACATGGGCGGCCAGCGCTACTACACATTCAAGCCGAAGAACGGCGTGCGGATATT